>OKRW01000095.1_pt1 | contig 86294 bp, 68 predicted proteins | sample 1601151 | NCBI WGS metagenome assembly OKRW01 (sample SAMEA3541471, study PRJEB24748) | human gut metagenome | biome: human gut; feature: human-associated habitat; material: faeces | place: China | collected 2012 | reverse complement strand
CTATCTTACTTTGTTCAATTTACAAGGTACACAACTTTTGCTGCCATTCTCAAGATTTTTTCGGTTCTTTCGCCCTGTCTCTCGGCGACAGCTTAGCTAATATAACATCCCTTACTCCTTTTGTCAACACTTTTTTAAAGATTTTTTTGAAGAATTTTCATCTTTTTTTCCGGCCGCTACATATAGTGCTTTCCGCTGGGCATACTTCCCATATGTTTGATTTTCTCTCTTCCGATCCCGCACCGGCGCGGCGGGATTTCTCGAAATCCATCGAAAAAGATTTTTCCGGCTGCGCCGATTTTGAAAGCCGCGCGCTTTCGGCGGGCAGCGTTTCGCTCACGCTTTTTTATCTGGACGGATGCGTCAGCGCCGCGCAGATCAGCAGCGAGATCGTCCGTCCGCTCTCGCTGCTTCGCGCCCGGTCCGAACACGATCTTCTCACGCGCGCGCTCGAGGGCGGCGTGTGGGCCTGCACCGTCCGGCAGCGTTCCTCCCCGGAGAAAACGGTTTCGGATATCGCCGCGGGGTACGCCGCGCTCGTTTTCGACGGTGAGAGCACGGCGCTCACCTTTGAGGTCAAGAGCGTCGACAAGCGCGGCGTGAACGCGCCGACGGTGGAAAAGAGCGTGCTCGGCGCGAAGGACGCCTTCGTCGAATCCGTGCGCGTGAACACCGCGCTCCTCCGCCGCCGCGTCGGGAAGCCGTCACTCAAGCTCTGGGAGACGATGCTCGGCTCGGAGACGAAAACGAGGGTGGATATATTATATATAGAAGGCGAAGCCCCGCCCGAGCAGGTCGAGCGCATCAAGGCGCGCCTTTCCCTCCCCGATATCCCGGCGGTGCTCGCCGCCGGAGACGTGGAACAATACCTTGCCGGAACGCCCCGCGGCATCTTTCCGCAGGTGATCCACACCGAGCGGCCCGACCGGTTCGTGCTCGGTCTCGCGCGCGGGAAGATCGGCGTGCTCTGCGACGGGCTGCCGATCGGCTTTCTTCTCCCCGCGTCACTGCCGGACATGCTGCGCGTGCAGGAGGACCGGGCGCGCCACGCCGCCGTCGCCACGGCGCTCGTGCTGCTGCGGTATCTGGCGCTCTTCCTCTCGCTCGCGCTTCCGGCGCTGTACGTCGCCATCGCGATGTACCACCAGGAGATGATACCATATAAATTATTGCAGAACGTCATCGATTCCAAGCAGTCCGTGCCCTTCTCCACGGCGGCGGAAACGCTCGGGATGCTGCTCTCGTTTGAGCTGCTGCAGGAGGCCGGCATCCGTCTGCCCGACCCGGTCGGGCAGACGGTCTCGGTCATCGGGGCGCTGATCGTCGGGCAGAGCGCGGTGGAGGCGAAGGTTTTGAGCCCGATCGTTATTATCGTCGTCGCCATGGCGGGCATTGCGGGGTACGCCCAGCCGAGTCAGGAGCTCGGCGCGGCAATCCGGCTCTGGCGCGTCGCGCTCGTGCTCGGCGCGGTGGTGCTCGGGCTTTACGGCGTGATGGCGGGGCTGATGCTGCTTTTGTGGCGGCTGTGCGACACGGAAAATCTCGGCGTGAGCTATCTTTCGCCGCTCACGGATTCGCGCCCCGGCTCTCTGCGGCGCGCCTTTCTCCGGCCGCCGCTGCGAAAGGAGGATCGGAAATGAAGCGCTTTTTCCGGCTCAGCGCGGCGCTCGCCGCGCTCGCGCTGCTTTCGGGCTGCGCGTCTCTGCTGCACCCGCGGCAGGTCGAGGATCTTCAGCTCATCCAGACGATCGGGTTTGACGGCGGCATCGGGGACATGACGGTGTCCGTCTCCTCGGGCGAGGCGAGCGAGGACGCGGTATCGGCGCAGCTCGCCGCGCGCGGCGCGAGCATCCAGACCGCCGTGCAGCGTCTGCAGGACTTTTCGCCGCGGGAAGAGCTGTTCTTTGCGCACATCCGGTACGCCGCCGTGGGCGAGGACTGCGCGCGCGGCGGCATTACGCCCATCCTCGATTACTTTGAGCGCGGCATGCAGACGCAGCTGAGCGTGCCGCTGTTTGTCGTGAAGGGTGATAGCGCCTATACTCTCATCGCTGCAAACGGCGGCGAGAACGAAATCACCGCGGCGCTCTCCTCGCTTGAGGCCGACACCGAGCGGCAGGGCAGCGCGCACTGCTTCACAGTGCTCGAGATCGCCTCGCGGCTCAACCGCAGCGGCGCGGCGCTTGCCTGCGCGATCGCCCCTACCGCGCCGGAGAGGAGCGTTCCCGAAGCGGAGGACGGCGCAACGCTCGCGCTCGAGGCCGGGTACGCCGTTTTTCGCGGCGAAACGCTCTGCGGCTTTCTCGATACCGACGCCGCGCTCGGCGCGGATCTTCTTCTCGGCTTTGCGCCGCAGGCAAGCTACGTCCTCCCCGACGGGAGCGGCGGCACGGTGACGGTGCAGCTGCACACGGCAAAGGCTTCCCTCTCCCCCGTCCGAAACGGCGGCGAGACCGCCGTCCGGATCGCGGTGCGCGTCCGCGCCGGGGTGACGGAATCCTCCGGCGCGGACACCGCGGACGCGGAAATGCTCGCCCGGTTGGAGGATGGGCTCTCCCGCGCCGTTACCGCGCAGATCGAAGCGGCAGCGGAGGCGTCCAAGGCGCTGGACGCCGATTTTCTGGAGCTGTGGCGCGTGCTGCCAGAGGTGAAGAACGAGGGCGTCCTCGCCTCGCTGCGCACTCTCGTGCAGACGGAGAGCGTGGTCGAGCGCTCTTATGATATTTACGGCAGTGCACACGGGAAGGAGGAGGGTGAGCATGGATGAGCGCACCGACGGCATATCCCGCCGCCAGCTTTCCATGCTGCTTTTCGTTTCGGCGCTCTCGCCGCTCATCCGGCAAGCGCCGGGCATGGCGGTGCAGAGCGCCGGGAGCGCGGTCTGGCTCTCGGCGCTTCTGGCGCTCGTTCCGCTGCCGCTCGCGGGGCTCCTGCTCGGGCGGCTGACGCGAAAGCGCGTCCCCGGCGAGGGGCTCGGCGGCGTGCTGCTGCGCGTGCTCGGACGCTTCGGCGGCACGGCGGCGGTGCTGCTCTATACGGTGTGGACGGTATTTTACGCCGGGTTCGTGCTGCGCGCCGGGGCGGACCGGTTCGTGACCGCGGTCTATCCGGGGAGCCGGCCGTGGCTTTTCATGGCGGTGATGGCGGCGCTGTGCGTTCCGGCGTGTCTCGGGCGGCTCAAAACGCTCGGACGCTGCGCGGAGATCGCGCTGCCGCTGCTCGCGCTCGTGTTTCTGTTTGTGTTCCTCTTCTGCCTGCCGGGGCTGGACGCGGCAAACCTCGCGCCGATATCGAGCGATTCTCTCGCCGATGCCGCGCGCGGCGCGCCGTGGCTTTTGAGCACGATGAGCGTGCTGCTTCTGCTCGCGTTCCTCTCCGACCGGACGGAGCCGGGGCCGCTCGCCGCGCCGTTCAACCGCGCGTTTCTCGCGCTCGGTCTGCTCGCGGCGCTTTTATGCGTCACGGTCGTCGCCACGTTCGGCGCGAAGCTCACCGCCGAGATGCATTTTCCGTTTTTCGTTATGATCCGGTGCATCCGCATCTTCCGCCTGCTCGAGCGCGTGGAGGCGCTCGTCGTGGCGCAGTGGGTCACGACCGACTTTCTCCTGCTCGGCGCGCTTTTGCAGGCGGCAACAGGCGAGCTCACGCTGTGCTTCCCAAAGCTCGGGGCGCGGCGCGGTGCCGTTGCTCTCACATGTCTTGCGCTCGCGCTCCTATCCGGGGCGCTGTGCGCCTCGACGTCGTTTTCCCTGCGGGAGCTGTCGCGCACGCTCGTGCCCGTTGCCAGTGCCTCCGCCGCCGGGGTGCTCGTGCTGGCGTTTGTTGTCGGGCTGATACGAAAGAAAATCTGATATCGCTTTACCGGCGGGGCTAACCCCTCCGTCTTTTGCCTGCGGCAAAATCCGCCTCCCCTGTCAGGGGAGGCAAATTGGTTATGCGCAATCCTGCTTGGCGCCCCTGTCAGGGGCGCTGGCAGCCGAAGGCTGACGGAGGGGTTTTCTTCGCCCTTTTTACATTTTACTTTGATTTTACACGAACGGGGTTTCCCTCTTTACATTTCCTATAGTATGATATGCTCGAAAATGAGAGGGGGCGTCCTTATGATATATTGTGTGGAAGACGACGCCAGCATCCGCGAGCTGGTACTGTATACGCTGCGCGCGTCCGGCTTTGAGGCGCGGGGCTTTGCCGAGAGCGGCGCGTTCTGGGAGGCCATGTGCGAGCATGTGCCGGATCTTGTGCTGCTCGACATCATGCTCCCCGGCGAGGACGGGCTGGAAATTCTGAAAAAGCTGCGCTCCTCCCCGCTCACGGAGCAGCTTCCCGTCATTCTCGCCACGGCCCGCGGCAGCGAGTACGACAAGGTCGTCGGGCTGGACACCGGCGCGGACGACTATCTCGCCAAGCCCTTCGGCATGATGGAAATGGTCTCGCGCATCCGCGCGGTGCTGCGCCGCACGGCGCGCCAGCCATCCGGCGTGCTCTCCTGCGGCGGCGTCACGCTCGACGAGGGCCGCCATACCGTCACGGTGAACGACCGTCCCGTTTCTCTCACGCTCAAGGAATACGAGCTTTTGAAGCTGTTTCTCGAAAACATCGGGCAGGTGTTCTCGCGCGAAGCGCTGCTCTCGCGCGTGTGGGACGCCGATTACGCCGGGGAGACGCGCACGGTGGACGTGCACGTCGGCACACTGCGCACGAAGCTCGCCGAATGCGGCGGCCTCATTGAAACGGTGCGCGGCGTCGGCTATAAAATGGAGGGCGTGAAATGAGCCGGAAAATATTCACTGCCATCTGGGGCGCGGCGCTCGCGGTGTTCGCCGCGTCGCTCGTCTTTATCATGGGCGTATCGTATAACTATTTTACCGGCGTGCAGATGAAGCAGCTCCACGCGGAAACGGCGCTCGCCGCGCAGGGCGTGTCGCTCTGCGGCAAGGACTACTTCACCGGCCTTTCGACCGGCGACTACCGCGTCACCTGGATCGACGCGGACGGCACGGTGCTCTTCGACACCGGGGCGGACGCCTCGCGCATGGAAAACCATCTCGAGCGCGAGGAGATCCGGCAGGCGCTCCAGAGCGGCACGGGCGAGGCGCGCCGCTACTCCCCCACGCTTGCCGACCGCCAGCTTTACGCCGCGCAGCGTCTGCCGGACGGGACGGTGCTCCGTCTCTCGGTCGTGCAGCTCGCGCTCTGGTCGCTTGTGCTCGGGTTTGCGCAGCCGATCTGCCTTGTGGCGCTGCTCGCGCTTGGGCTCTCGTTCCTGCTCGCCTCGCGGCTCACAAAAAAAATCGTCGCGCCCATCAATGCCATTGACCCGGACAACCCGATGCAGTATTATGAGAAAGACGAGTACCGCGAGGTCGAGCCGCTTCTGCGGCGCATCGCCGCGCAGCAGGCGCAGCTCCGGCGTGACCGTGCCGAGATCGAGCGCGCCTCGCTCATCCGGCAGGAGTTCACCGCGAACGTCTCCCACGAGCTGAAAACGCCGCTGCACGCCATCTCCGGGTACGCGGAGCTGCTCGAAAGCGGGCTTGCAAGGCCGGAGGACGTGAAGCCCTTCGCCGGAAAGATCCGCACGGAGTCCGGCCGCATGACAAAGCTCGTCGAGGACATCATCGATCTCACCCGGCTCGACGCGGGCGGCGAGGACTACGTATTTGAGTCCTGCGATCTTCTCCGCATCGCGGAAAACGCCGCAGACAGTCTTGAAACGGAAGCCTCGGGCGCCGATGTTACGCTCTCTCTCAAGGGCGTGAGCGCGCCGATGCAGGGCGTGCCGCAGCTTCTCCACAGCATCGTCTACAATCTCTGCGACAACGCCATCAAGTACAATCGCCCCGGCGGGCGCGTCGATATCACCGTCACGCCGGAGGACGGCGCAGTCGTCCTCACCGTGAGCGACACCGGCGTCGGCATCCCGAAGGACAGCCAGAGCCGCATTTTTGAGCGGTTTTACCGCGTGGACAAGAGCCGCTCCAAGGCCGTCGGCGGCACGGGGCTCGGTCTCTCCATCGTGAAGCACGCCGCGCTCATCCAGAAGGCGGACGTGCGCGTTGAGAGCGAACCGGGCGAAGGCTCGACCTTCACCGTGACGTTCCCGGAAAAATAACATACCCCGACCGAAGCCCGCTCGCCGCGGGTTTTCGGCGTATTTACATCGAATTACAAGGAGGAATACAATGCTGAATTTTAATGACAAAAAAGGCTTTATCTGCGATATGGACGGCGTGATCTATCACGGCAACAAAATTCTCCCCGGCGTGCCGGAGTTTATCGACTGGCTGCAGCGCACCGGTAAGGAATATCTCTTTCTCACGAACAACAGCGGCTGCACGCCGCTCGAGCTCAAGCAGAAGCTCGCCCGCATGGGGCTGGACGTGCCGGAGGCGCGGTTTTATACGAGCGCCCTCGCAACGGCGGCGTTCATCCGCGACCAGTCGCCGGGCTGCTCGGCCTACGTCATCGGCGAGGCGGGCCTTCTGAACGCGCTCTACGACGCGGGCATCACGATGAACGACGTGAACCCCGACTATGTGATCGTCGGCGAGGGGCGGAACTACTCGCTCGACTCGCTCACTAAGGCGACGAATCTCGTGCTTGCGGGCGCAAAGCTCATCGGCGCGAACTCCGACCTCTCCGGCCCCATCGAAAACGGCATTGCCCCGGCGTGCCGCGCGCTCATCGCGCCCATCGAGATGGCCACCGGCAAGCAGGCGTATTTCTGCGGCAAGCCGAACCCGCTGATGATGCGCACCGGGCTCAAGCGTCTCGGCTGCCACAGCGCCGAGGCCGTCATGGTCGGCGACCGAATGGACACGGACGTCATCTCCGGCATGGAGTGCGGCATGTCCACGGTGCTCGTCCTCTCCGGCATCTCCACGGAGGCGACGCTCGACGAATACGCCTACCGCCCCAGCGCGGTGCTCGACGGCGTCGGCGACATCGTCACCCTGGCCGAAGCCCAGCACGCGGAATAATTGCATTACGCCTCCCCTTGGGGAGGCATTTTCTTCTTAGTCTTTTAAGACTTTTCTTACTATTTTCCGGTACACTATGCTCCGAGGTGAACTGTCATGCGAATTCTTGTGGCGGAGGATGAGAGAAATCTCAACCGCATTCTGACCGAGGCGCTGACCGACGAGGGGTACAGCGTCGATCCCTGCTTTGACGGGCAGGAGGCGTGGGACGCGCTTGCGTGCGCGGAATACGACGTGCTCGTGCTCGACATTATGATGCCCCGCATGGACGGGCTGACGCTCGTGCGTAAGCTGCGTGAGAGCGGCAGCACGACGCCCGTGCTGTTCCTCACGTCCCGCGACAGCGTCGAGGACAAGGTCGAGGGACTGGAGACCGGCGCGGATTACTATCTTGTAAAGCCATTCCACATGCAGGAGCTGCTCGCGGTGGTGCGCGTGATGGCGCGCAAGTATACCGACACGCGCACGAACGTTTATACGATCGCCGATCTCTCCGTGGACGTGAGCGCGCACACGGTCGTCCGCGCCGGGCGCGTCATTGAGCTGACGAGCCGCGAATACGCCCTGCTCGAATACATGATCCGGAACAAGGGCGTCGTGCTCTCGCGCGAGCGCATCGAGAACAATCTCTGGAACTACGACTATGAGGGCGGCACGAACGTCGTGGACGTATATGTCGGCTACCTGCGCAAAAAGATCGACACCGGGTTTTCCAAAAAACTCATTCATACCGTGTGGGGCACGGGCTGGGTGCTGCGGGAGGATTGAATATGTCGGCAAAGTGGCGGATGGTGCTCTGGTTCACGCTGATGATGCTCCTGCTCGCGGGCGTTACGCTCACGTTCGTGCTGGTAATGAACGGCTCGGTGATCGCGAACCCGACATCGCAGGTCGTCAAGGAAGTCTCCAGGCGCGCCGACGATATTGAATTCGATAACGGCACGTTCGACTGGGACGATATGAAGGAATACAAGCACGGGGTGTACTGCACCTACTATGACGCCGGGGGGACGTATCTCCGCGGCGCCATGCCGTTTGCGGAGGCGGTCGCACTGCCGCTTCAGACGGGCGCGGTGCGCCCCTACTCCGCGGACGGGAAGGACTGGCTCGTATACGATTCCTATGTCGATATGACGATCACGGGACTCTGGGTGCGCGGCGTCATTTCCGCGGACGCCGCGGCGGGGCCGGGGCGCGTCATACTGCCGCTCACATGGTCGCTGCTGCCGGTGCTGCTTCTGCTCTCGATCGGCGGCGGCTGGCTCATCGCGCGGGACTCATTTCTCCCGCTCGAGCGCATCACCGAAGCCGCGGGCAGCATTTCCGACGGCGACGATCTCTCCGCCCGGCTTGATCTCCGGCGCGGCCCGCGCGAGATGCGGCGGCTCGCCCGCACGTTTGACGGTATGTTCGCACGGCTGGAAACGTCGTTCCTCTCCAAAAAGCAGTTCACCGCCGACGCGTCGCACGAGCTGCGCACGCCCGTGGCGGTGATCCTCGCCGAGTGTGACCGCGCCAGACGCAAGGCGGAAACGAAGGAGGACTTTCTCGCCTCCATCAACGTCATCGAGCAGCAGGGCAGCAAGATGAATACGCTCATCGAGCAGCTGCTCTCGCTCACGCGCATCCAGCAGGGCACGGAAAAATACCCGCTGCGCGTGTGCGATCTCTCCGGCTTTGTAGACGCCTGCTGCGACGAGTTCGTCCCCGCGGACGAGCGCGGCATGACGCTCGAGACCGATATCGAGCCCGGCGTTGCGGCCGCGTACAACCCCTCGCTCCTCTCGCGGGCGATGTTCAATCTGATGCAGAACGCGTATAAATACGGGCGCGAAGGCGGAAACATCCGCGTCTCGCTCTGTCGGGAAAACGGCTGCGCCGTGATCTCCGTGAAAGACGACGGCCCCGGCATCCCAAAGGCCGAGCAGGAAAAGATCTGGCAGCGGTTTTACCGGTGTGACACCTCCCGTGCCGAGGGCGGCACGGGTCTGGGTCTCTCGCTCGTGCGGGAGATTGCGCTCGTGCATCATGCCCGCGCCGAGGTCGTCAGCGAGCCGGGAAAGGGCTGCGACTTCCGCATCGTGCTGCCGCCGGTCAAAAATTAGAAACAAAAAATTTTTTCTTTCTTTTTGTTCTTTTAATATTTTTCTTAGAATTCCTTTGTAAACTACAGTCAAGATGAAAGAAACCCCATGTCCCGCCGACAAGGGAGAATTTGCAAAGGAGTTTTATCGTATGAAGAACAACATTTATGAACTGAATCTGACCGCCGCCGTCGCGCTGAGCGAGGCCGCCCGCAGCGCGGGTGTAAACACCAACGAGATCACCGACGAAGAGATCACACTGGATAACGGCTACTACGAAGTCCGCTTCACCAGCGACTGGCTGCAGTACGACTGCTACGTGGACGCCGCCACCGGCGAGGTCCCCGGCATCACCACCATGCCCCTCCCCGCGGCCTGATAATGTAAGACACGCAAAACCGGCGCCTCCCGAAAAACGGGAGGCGCCGGTCTTTTCTTTGAGAAGATGAAGGGATCAAGCCGCGGCGGCTTTTGCTTCGAGCGTCGCCTTGAACGGCTTTTTGCGGATGATGTAGTAGCACACGATGTGCGCGGCCGTGGAGAGGATCCAGGAGATCGGATAGGACACATACAGGCTCTCGAGCGTGCCGACGCTCGCAAACACCGTATATACCCAGATGATGCGGAACACGCACGCGCCGACGAACGTCACCGCCGCGGAGAGCATGCTGTACCCGAGACCGCGGTTCACGCCGGACATGGCCGCCATCGTGCCGTCGAGCGAATACGTTACGCAGACGATCATCATACGGGTGAACGCCGCCTGCAGCTCCGCCCCGCTCGAAGTATAGAGCCCCAGCACCTGCCGCCGGAATACGACCGCCGGCACCGTCAGTATGCCGGTCAGGACCACAACAAGGACCATCGACCACCGGGCGACGGAGCGCGAGCGCTCATACTCCTGCGCGCCGACGTTCTGGCTCACGGCGGTGGTGGCGGCCTGCATTACGGCGTCCGACGGGCAATAGAGCAGCCCCTCGACGCTCACGCACGCGCTGTTGCCGGCGATGACCGCCGCGCCGAACGAGTTGACCGAAGCCTGAATAATAAAGTTGGAGATCGAGAAGAGCGAGCCCTGGATACCGGCGGGGATGCCGATATTCATCATTTTTTTGAAAATGTGGCCGGAGAAATGCAGCTCCTTAACGTGCAGCTCCTGCGATGTCAGCAGGCAGCGCACCGTGAGGAAGCCGGAAACGCACTGGCTGAGCACCGTGGCAATGGCGACGCCCGCAACGTCAATGCCGACGACGATAACGAAAAAGAGATTCATAATAACGTTCAGCACACCGGCGATGGCGAGATAGATGAGCGGCTGGCGCGTGTTGCCGAGCGCGCGCAGCGCCGCGGCGGAAAAGTTATAAAGCGCCATGACCGGCAGGCCGAGGAAGTAGATCCGAAGATACACCGTGGCGAGCGGCAGCACCTCGTCCGGGCTGCCGACGAGCCGCAGCAGCGGCACCGTGAGCGCAAGTCCGAGAGTGCCGGTGATCACGCCGCCGATCACGCCGGTGATGAGCGTTGTGGACACGGTGCGGTGCAGCTTGTCGGTCTGGTTCGCGCCGTAATACCGTGCGCAGAGCACGCCGCCGCCCGTAGCAAGACCCATGAGCACATTGATGATCAGATTGATCATCGCGCCGTTCGCGCCAACCGCCGCCATGGAGTGCGGCCGTCCGAACCGGCCGACGACGATGAGGTCGGCGGCGTTGAACGCGATCTGCAGCATGGACGAGAGCATCAGCGGCAGGATAAACTGCAGAAGCTCCGGCAAGAGCGGCCCTTTTGTCATATTGATCTCATATCTTTTTTTCATTTACCCACCTCGGCACAAACAACATACAAAATCCGACGTATATAACAGAAGAAAGAACACGAAAAAAATCCGTAAATTTTCTCCGTGTCCGCCTATACTATTCTTAGTTTGTGAAAAATTCAAGTATCTTTGAAAAAATATCCATTCTGGATAGAAGGCGGCGGTTTTCTCCCGCCGCTTTCTATCCATTTTGCTGTGTGAGCGTCAGTCCGACTTCGCCGGCAGATACGGGATGAGCGCGCTCGCGAAGGCGGGCAGCGCCATCGTCTGCAAAACGACGCGCCCCGGACCGGTGACGACGGTGTTGAAAAGACCCTCGCCCCCGAAGAGGACGTTCTTCGCGCCGCGGACGGTCTGGATATCGATCTGGCACGTGGCATCCACCATGGCGAGATTGCCGGTGTCCACAATGATCTGCTGTCCCGGCGCGAGCGTATACTCGACCGCCGAGCCGTCGATCTCCAGAAACGCCATGCCGTGGCCGGAGAGCTTCTGCATGATGAAGCCCTCGCCGCCGAAGAGACCGGCGCCGACTTTTTTCTGGAAGTGGATGGAAAGATCCACGCCCGGCGTTGCGGCAAGGAACGCGCTCTTCTGCGCGATAACGGGCATATTCGGCGTGATCTCCACGGCGCGGATCGCGCCCGGGAAGCTGGAGGCAAAGGCGATCATGCCGGGGCCGCCCTCGGCGGTATAGGTGTTCTGGAAAAGGCTCTCGCCGCCGAACATCCGACCGAGCGCCTTGCCGAGCGCGCCGGCTTTCGTTTCCATGCGCATGTTGGCGCTCATCCACACCATGGAGCCGCGCTCGGTGATCATGCTCTCGCCCGCTTCCAGATGGCAGATGACAACGGGCATCGGCTCGCCTTGAATGTTGTACTTCATGTTGTGTCCCCCTTATGGTTTTGTTTTTTTTACAAGAAACCCCTCCGTCAGCCTTGCGGCTGCCAGCCCCCCTGTTAGGGGGGCCAAGATAGTTTGCAAATGACTAACTTGCCTCCCCTAACAGGGGAGGTGGCACGGCATAGACGTGACGGAGGGGTTTATCCTTTTCATTAGAAATCGGCGTTGCCGACGGTACGCGGATGCAGCTCCACATCGCGGATGTTGGAAATGCCGGTCAGATACATGACCATGCGCTCAAAGCCGAGACCGAAGCCCGCGTGACGGCAGGAACCGTAGCGGCGCAGATCGAGATACCACCAGTAATCCTCCTCGTTGAGGCCGAGCTCGGCCATGCGCGCGGCGAGCAGGTCGAGCCGCTCCTCGCGCTGCGAGCCGCCGATGATCTCGCCGATACCCGGCACGAGGCAGTCCGCCGCGGCGACGGTCTTCCCGTCGTCGTTCAGGCGCATGTAGAACGCCTTGATCTCCTTCGGGTAATCGGTGACGAAGAGAGGCTTCTTGAAGATCTCCTCGGTGAGATAGCGCTCGTGCTCGGTCTGGAGATCGACGCCCCAGGAAACGGGGTAGTCAAATTCCTTGCCGGACTTCTGCAGAAGCTCGACGGCCTCGGTATAGGTGACGCGGCCGAAGGCGCTGTCGCGCACGTGCTCGAGCCGCTCGCGCAGACCCTTATCGACGAATTTCGTGAAGAAATCCATCTCCTGCGGGCACTTTTCGAGCACGGTGGAGATGATGTACTTCACCATTTCCTCCATGACGACAAGATCGCCGTCCAGATCGCAGAACGCCATTTCCGGCTCGATCATCCAGAACTCGGCGGCGTGGCGCTGGGTGTTGGAGTTCTCGGCGCGGAACGTCGGCCCGAAGGTGTACACGTCGCCGAACGCCATGGCGAAGTTTTCGGCGTTGAGCTGGCCGGAGACCGTGAGGCTCGTGCGCTTGCCGAAGAAGTCCTTGGAGTAATCGACCTTTCCGTCCGGCGTGCGCGGCGGGTTATCGATATCGAGCGTGGTGACCTGGAACATCTCGCCGGCGCCCTCGCAGTCGGAGCCGGTGATGATGGGGGTGTTCACGTACACAAAGCCGCGGCTCTGGAAAAACTCATGCACGGCGGCGGCGGCGACGCTGCGCACGCGGAACGCCGCGGAAAAGAGATTCGTGCGCGGCCGGAGATGCTGGATCGTGCGCAGATACTCGACGCTGTGGCGCTTTTTCTGCAGCGGGTAGTCCGGCGAGGAAACGCCCTCGACCGTGACGGTCTCCGCCTTGAGCTCGAACGGCTGGGGAGCGTCCGGCGTGAGGACGAGCGTGCCCTCGGCAATGAACGCCGCGCCGACGTTCTGGCGGACGATCTCGTCGTAATTGGCGACCTTCTCACGCTCGAGAACGACCTGCACTCCCTTGAAGGAGCTGCCGTCATTCAGCTCGAGAAAGCCGAAATTCTTCATATCGCGGATCGTGCGCGCCCAGCCGCAGACGGTGATGTGCGCTCCGTCAAACGCGGCGGCGTTTGTCCACAGCTCTTTGATCTTCGTTCGTTTCATAGTTCATTCCTCCCGGATCATCTGCCCTGTATTATAGGCGGACGGTATAACTTTTGCAAGTGCGGAGTTTATGGCGGAGCAGAGCCCCGCCACTACAGGTATTTTTTAAGCGATCCGTAGGGGCGGGGCTCTGCTCCGCCCTCATTTTCACGACAGTTTCTGTGTATTCCAGAGCGCGGCGTAGAGCCCGTTTTTCTCCATGAGCTCCTGATGCGTGCCGTACTCGCTCACGCCTTCTTTGTCGATGACGGCGATGTGATCCGCGCCGCGGACCGTGGCAAGCCGGTGCGCCACAACGATCGTCGTGCGCCCGCGGCTGAGCTTTTCGAGCGATGCCTGGATCGCGGCCTCGGTCACGCTGTCGAGCGCGCTCGTCGCCTCGTCAAGCACGAGGATCGGCGGGTTTTTCAGAAACACGCGCGCAATGGCGATGCGCTGCTTCTGCCCGCCGGAGAGCATCGCGCCGCGCTCGCCGACGAACGTATCGTACCCGTTCGGCATTTCCAGGATCTCCTCGTGGATGGACGCGAGGATCGCCGCCTGCGCGACCTCCTCGTCCGTCGCACCGGGGCGGCCGTAGCGGATGTTCTCGCGCACGGTGTCGGCAAAGAGGAACACGTCCTGCTGTATGATGCCGATGTACCGGTGGAGTGAGGCCTGCGTCACCTTCCGCACGTCCTGCCCGTCTACGAAAACCGCGCCGCCGGTCACATCGTAAAACCGCGGCAGGAGCTGAGAGAGCGTCGTCTTGCCGCTTCCCGACGGGCCCACGAGCGCGAGCGTTTCGCCCGGCGCGATCGTGAGATCCACATGGCGCAGCACCTCTTCGCCGTTCTGATAGTGGAACGACACGTCCCGGTACTCCACGCCGCCTTTTACGTTTTCAAGCTCCTTCGCGTCCGGTGCGTCCTTCACGTCCGGCTCGGCGCGCATGATCTCCAGAAACCGCAGGAAGCCGGAGCTTCCCTTCTGGAACTGCTCAACGAACTGCGTGAGCTTCCGGATCGGCGCCATGAACACCGAAACGTACAGCGAAAACGTGATGAGATCGACCGCGTCCATTTTGCCCTGCATAATGAACACTCCGCCGGCGGCGAGCGTTACGAGCTGCATGAGCGCCATAGCAAACTCGGTCGAGGCGTTGAACACGCCGAAAATGCGGTAATAGCTTTTTTTGACCTTTTTGAATTTCTCGTTGGACGTGCGGAACTTGTCCATGGCGTCCTGCTCGTTGGCAAACGCCTTGACGGTGCGGATGCCGGAAACGCCCGCCTCCACAGCGGTGTTGATCTCGGCGGTCTCGCGCTTCACGTCCAGACTGCGCGCCCGGAGCCGCAGCCGCAGCCGCATCACGACCGCGAGCAGCACCGGCAGCAGAAGAAACAATATCAGCGCCAGCTCCCAGCGGATCGTGGCGAGGATGACGATCGCCCCGGCGATCGTGAGCGAGGCCTGGATCACGGTCTCCGGGCCGTGGTGGGCAAGCTCGGTGATGTCGAAAAGGTCGGTCGTCATGCGGGACATGAGCTTGCCGGTGCGGTGCTTATCGAAAAAGGCGAACGAGAGCGTCTGCACCTTGGCAAAAATGTCCTCGCGCATGTCCGCCTCGACGCGCACGCCGAGCTCATGGCCGTACACGGTCACGATATACTGCGCGAGAGCGCGCAGCAGATACGCGCCGAGAAGTCCCGCCATCAGCAGGAAAAAGGCTTTATAGAGGCCGTTCGGCAGCAGGCGGTTGAGCGCGTAGCGCGTGGCGTACGGGAACAGCAACTCCGCCGCCACCGCAAAGACCGCCATCACGAGATCGAGCAGCAGCAGTTTCCAGTGCGGGGTATAGTAGGAAAAGAATACCCGCACGCTGCCCCGGGTAAAGTCTTTCTTTTTTTTCACGGCCTTCACGCGAGCTTTTCGCGCTCCGCGACGGCGAGCGCGTCGCAGCGGTTGTTCCACTCGTTGTCGGCATGGCCGCGCACCCACACGGCGGTGACGCGGTGTTTCTGCAGAAGCCCGTCCAGCTCCTGCCACATCTCGGCGTTTTTGAGCTCGCCGTCGCGCCGCTTCCAGCCGCGTTTTTTCCAGTCGCGCAGCCACCCGTTATTCAAGGCGTTCACGATATACTGACTGTCGGAATAAAGCTCCACAGCGCACGGCTCTTTGAGTGCCTTGAGCCCTTCGATGACGCCCGTGAGCTCCATGCGGTTGTTCGTCGTGTCCTTTTCGCCGCCGGAGAGCTCCTTGATGCTGTCTCCGTAGCGCAGGATGGACGCCCAGCCGCCGGGGCCGGGATTGCCGGAGCATGCCCCGTCGGTATACAAAATGATATTCTTCATATTCCTCCCTGAATGGTTTGAATGGTTTTCTCTCTTATGGCTTATAGTCCGCGCTCGTAGCGCTCGCGCAGCGTGCGGTACTCCGCCTTGTCGATGATGCCGTTTTTGAGAAAATCGTCGAGCTGCGCGATGCGCTGCGCCTTGTCGTGGGCAAAGTGATCCTCGCCGGTATTGTCGCATACGACGCACGCCGCGTCCGGCATATCCGGCGGCGGCATAGACCGCTGCGGAGGAACACTGCGCTGCGGCGCATCCTGCCGCGGCGAAGCGGGACGGAACGGCGCGTCCTGCGCCTGCGCCATCCGCTCGCCGTTCTTTCCAATCGGTTTTCCGGTCGTTTTACCGCCCCGGCGCGCGGTATTTTTGACCGAAGCTTTTACCAGCACCGCAAGGATCAGCACGGCGATGATAAAAAGAGAACGAGCTTCCATTTATTCCTCCGTGATCTCTACCGCGCTCTCGCCCGGTTCGGCGGTCTCTTCCTCGCTTGCTTCGCGCTCGGTGCGCGCCATGGCGACGACGTGCGCGCCCTCGGCGGGACGCATCAGCCGCACGCCCTGTGTGGCGCGGCCGAGAAGCGAGATGCTGCCGGCCTCCATGCGGATGATCGTGCCGTCGTCCGATACGAGCAGGATATCCTCCTCGCCGGTGACCTTCTTCGCGCCGACGATCTCGCCGGTTTTCTGCGTGATCTGGTAGGTCTTGAGACCCTGACCGCCGCGGTTCTGCACGCTGTATTCGCCGATGCGGGTGCGCTTGCCGTAGCCGTTCTCGGTAACGGTGAGCACCGCCGCGTCCTCGTCCGTGGCGCGCACCGCCGCGACGACCTCGTCGCCTTCCTTGAGACGGATGGCGCGCACACCGGCGGCCGTGCGGCCCATCGGACGGACGTCGTTTTCGTCGAACCGGATGGCCATGCCGCCGCGCGTTACGACGAGCAGCTTCTCACTTCCGTGCGTCGTGAGCGCCTGTACAAGCTCGTCGCCCTCGCGGATGTCGAGCGCGCGGATGCCGTTTTTGCGGACATTGCGCAGCTCGAGCTGCGACATGCGCTTCGTGACGCCGTTCTTCGTGAAGAACATGATGAAATCGTCCTCCTGCAGGCCCTTGCCGCGGAGCATCGCGGAGATCTTCTCCTCCGGCTCGAGAGGCAGGATGTTGACGATGTTCGTGCCGCGCGCGCTGCGCCCGGCCTCGGGGATCTGGTAGCCCTTGCGGACGTACACCTGCCCGCGGCTCGAGAAGAAGAGAAGAAAATCGTGCGTCGAGGCGGTGAATACGCTCTCCACATAGTCCTCCTCGCGCGTGGCCATGCCGCGCACGCCCTTTCCGCCGCGGCTCTGCGCGCGGTACTCGGCGGCGGGGGTACGCTTGATGTAGCCGTTGTGCGAAAGCGTGAAGACGCACTCTTCCTCGGCGATGAGATCTTCCATGTCGATCTCGTCTTCCACATCCTGAATTTCGGTCTTGCGGTCATCGCCGTACTTGTCGGCAATGGCGAGAAGCTCGTCCTTCAGAACGCCCTTGAGTTTTTCGGGGTCCTCGAGCAGGGAGACGAGATACGCGATCTTCTTTTCCAGCTCGTCATATTCATTCTGCAGTTTCTCGCGGTCCAGTCCCTGCAGCGCCTTCAGACGCATGTCGAGAATGGCCTGCGCCTGCACATCGTCCAGCCCGAAGCGCGCCATGAGGTTTTCCTTGGCGTTATCGTAGCTCGTGCGGATGATATGGATGACCTCGTCGATGTTGTCCTGCGCGATGAGCAGTCCTTCGAGCAGATGGGCGCGCTCGCGCGCCTTGCGGAGATCGTACTTTGTGCGGCGCGTGATGACTTCTTCCTGGAACGTCAGATACTCGTCGAGAATGTGGCGCAGGGAGAGGATCTTCGGCTGGCGCTGGTTATCCACGAGCGCCAGATTGATGATGGAAAACGTGCTTTGCAGCTGCGTCTGGGCAAAGAGCTTGTTGAGCGCGACCTGGGGGTTGGCGTCGCGCTTGAGCTCGATGACGATGCGCATGCCGTTGCGGTCAGACTCGTCGCGCAGATCGGAGATATCGTCGAGCCGCTTATCCTTGACCTGCTCGGCGATGTTCTTGATGAGCATCTTCTTGTTGACCTGATACGGCAGCTCGTTGACGATGATGCGGACACGGTTCTGTCCGTGCTCTTCAAACTCGGTGCGCGCGCGGATGGTGACCTTGCCGCGGCCCGTGGCGTAGGCGGCGCGGATACCGGCGCGGCCCATGATGATGCCCTTCGTCGGGAAGTCGGGGCCGTGGACGTGGCGCATGAGATCGTCGAGCGTCGCGTCCGGGTTGTCGAGCACCTCGACCGCCGCGCCGATGACCTCGCGCAGGTTGTGCGGCGGGATGTTCGTCGCCATGCCGACGGCGATGCCGGAGGAGCCGTTCACGAGAAGCTGCGGAATGCGGCTCGGGAGCACGCGCGGCTCTTTTCTCGTCTCGTCAAAGTTGGGGTCCCAATCTACGGTTTCCTTGTCGATGTCGCGGAGCATTTCGTCCGCCATGCGGGCGAGACGCGCCTCGGTGTAACGGTAGGCCGCCGGGGGGTTGCCGTCCACGTCGCCGAAGTTGCCGTGGCCGTCGATGAGCGGGTAGCGCAGCGAGAAGTCCTGCGCCATGCGGACGAGCGCGTCGTACACCGAAGCGTCGCCGTGGGGATGATACCGGCCGAGCACGTCGCCGACGGCGGTGGCGCACTTGCGGTAAGGCTTATCGCGCGTGAGGCCGTCTTCATACATCGCGTACAGAATGCGGCGGTGGACGGGCTTGAGCCCATCGCGCACATCGGGCAGAGCGCGCCCGACGATGACGGACATGGCGTATTCAATATAGCTCTTTTCCATTTCCGAGACGAGCTCGGAGGAAACGATATGCTGTTCGGGGAAGGCAATATCTTCCGGCTTATAATCGCGTTTGTGTGCCATTATGCCGCCTCCTTAATAATCCAGATTGACGACGTAGCGCGCCTTGGTCTCGATCCACGCGCGGCGCGGCTCGACCTCGTCGCCCATGAGAACGGTAAATATCTCATCGGCGCGCTGCGCGTCCTCGAGCGTGATGCGGCGGAGCGTCCGGCGCTCGGGGTCCATCGTCGTTTCCCAGAGCTCGTGCGGGTCCATCTCGCCGAGACCTTTAAAGCGGGAGATGTCCACCTTCGCGTCCGGGTTGTCGCCGCGCAGCTCGCGGGAGATCGCGTCGCGCTCTTCGTCGGAGTACGCCACGCGCTGCTGCTTGCCGCGGCTCAGCTTGAAGAGCGGCGGCACGGCGGAATAGACATAGCCGTTTTCGATGAGCGGCCGCATATACCGGAAGAAGAACGTAAGCAAAAGCGTCCGGATGTGCGAGCCGTCCACATCGGCATCGGCCATGATGACGATCTTATGATAGCGGAGCTTATCGATGTTGAACTCATTGCCGATGCCCGCGCCGAGCGCAACGATCAGCGGATAGAGCTTGTCGTTGCCGTAGATCTTATCGACGCGCGCCTTCTCAACGTTGAGCATCTTGCCCCACATGGCGAGAATGGCCTGGAAGCGGGAGTCGCGCCCCTGAATGGCGCTGCCAGCGGCGCTGTCGCCCTCGACGATGTAAATTTCGCAGAGGGACGGGTCGCGCTCGTTGCAGTCCTGCAGCTTATCCGGCATCTGGCCGGACTCCAGCCCGGTCTTGCGGCGGACGCTGTCGCGCGCCTTGCGCGCGGCCTCGCGCGCGCGGGAGGCGGAAATGCCCTTCTCCAGAATCTGCTTGGCAACGGCGGGGTTTTCCTCAAAGAACTGCTCAAGTTTGTCGCTCACAACGCTGTCCACCATCGTGCGGATGTCGCTGTTGCCGAGCTTGGATTTTGTCTGGCCCTCAAACTGCGGGTTTTCGAGCTTGACGGAAATGACGGCGGTGAGACCCTCGCGGCAGTCCTCGCCGGAGAGCGTCTCCTCGTCCTTCAAAATCTTTCTCGATTTGCCGTAGGCGTTGATCACGCGGGTGAGCGCCGTGCGGAAGCCGGTCTCGTGCATGCCGCCCTCGGGCGTGAGAATGTTGTTGGCGAAGGACTCGATGCGCTCATCGTAGCCGTCGTTCCACTGCATGGCGATCTCGCACATGGAGGTGTCCCGCTCGCCGGACATATAAATGACGTTCTCGTGCACCGGCGTTTTGTGGTGGTTGAGCTCGGTGACAAACTCGCGGATGCCGCCCTCGTAGCACAGCTCCTGCCGCTGCTCCTGCTCAGGGCGCTTGTCCTCCATGATGATGGTGAGACCGGCGTTCAGAAATGCCTGCTCACGCATGCGCTTGAAGAGCACGCCATAGTTATAGACCGTGTCGTCAAACATCTCGGGATCGGGATGGAAGCGCACCTGCGTGCCGTGTTTGTCGGTCTTGCCGACGATCTTCATCTCCTGCGTGATATGGCCGCGGGAGAATTTCATCTCGTAGATATTGCCGTTTTTGAATACGCGCACTTCGAGCCAGTCCGAGAGCGCGTTCACCACGCTCGCGCCGACGCCGTGCAGACCGCCGGAGACCTTGTAGCCCCCGCCGCCGAACTTGCCGCCCGCGTGCAGCACCGTATAGACGACCTCGAGTGCGGGCTTGCCCGTCTGCTCCTGAATGTCCACGGGGATGCCGCGGCCGTTATCGGTCACGCAGATGCTATCGCCGTCTTCAATAGCTATCTCGATATGCGTGCAGAAGCCCGCGAGCGCCTCGTCGATGGCGTTATCCACGATCTCGTATACAAGGTGATGCAGACCGCTCGTGCTCGTCGAGCCGATGTACATACCCGGGCGCATACGCACCGCTTCCAGACCTTCAAGGACCTGGATCTGACTGGCGTCATAGGTATTGGGATTGACTGGTGTATTTTCCGACATGGGTGTTCCTCCATGAGTTTAATCAAAGGATATATTCTCCGCGCGCTTCAAAAGCGTCGCGGTGTTGAGCTGCGATAGATAGATCCGGGTCTTTCCGTCCTCCCGGCAGACGACGAACGATTTGGGGAGATCGTCCGCCACGTTCACGACCTTGCCCGCCTTCTCCGCGGCGCGGAGAGCTTCCCGCGTGATATGCGAGGAGCTGGCGTTATCGAGATCGCACACGGCGACGATGCTGTCGGTCCGCACGACCGTTTCCGCGCCTAAATGGAGGTACATGCTTCGTTTACCCGTCCTTTGTCCATATAAAGTACGCGACCGCCCGTCATGCGCTCTACGCTCGCCGCCTCGCAGCAGCTCACAAGCGTCTGTCCGCCGCCGATGCGGTTCAAAACAAACTCCTGCCGGGCGCTGTCGAGCTCGGACAAAACGTCGTCGAGCAGCAGCACCGGCGTCTCGCCGGTCTCGGCGAGGAATATCTCCCGCTCGGCGAGCTTCAAGGAGAGCGCCGCCGTGCGTGTCTGTCCCTGGGAGGCATAGCTCCGCGCGTCCGCGCCGTTGATGGTGATCAGAAGATCGTCCTTATGCGCGCCGACGAGACAGAGACCGCTCTCGATCTCCGCGCCGCGCAGCTGGCGCTGCCGTTCGGAGACCGCCTCGTATATCTCCCGCTCCGCCGCCGCGGGGTCTTCCACGGCAGAAACGGTGGTGTAGGTGAGTGTGAGATCTTCCGTGCCGCGGGAAAATTCGCTCTGCACGCTTCGCGCGGTCTCGGCAAGCCGTCTTGCAAACGACGCGCGGTAACGGATGATCTTCGCCGAGCACATACACATTCCGTCCGAGAATACGTCCAGCGTATCGAGAAGCGAGGGCTTTTCCCGCCAGTCGCGCAGGATGCGCGTTTTATTTTCCTGCAGGCGCCGGTATTCGGCGATGAGCGCGCCGTAGCCGGGGCGGAGCTGCGTGATGGCGGCATCGAGCATCCGCCGCCGGAGCGACGCCGCGCCGCGGATCATGGCGAGATCGTCCGGGGAGAAGAGGATTGCTTTCAGGCACTGCTCCGTCTCCCCCGCCGAGAGCTTCACGCCGTTGCGCTTCATTGTGCGCGTCCGGCCGCGGCGGAGCAATATCTCCATGCGCTGCTCTCTCTCGGATGCGAAATACTCTCCGCGCACCGCCGCCTCGTCCTTTTCAAAGGCGATGAGCTCCTTATCGTAATACGTGCGGAAGCTCTTCGCGCCGGTGAGCATATATACCGCTTCGAGAAGCGTCGTTTTTCCCTGCGCGTTCGCGCCCGCGATGACGTTCACGCCCGGCGAAAATTCGCACCGGCCGCCCTGCAGCAGACGGAAATTTTCCGTCTGCACCGCATCGACGCGCATCAGCCTTCCGCGCGCAGACGCACGGGCAGGATCATGTAAAGGAAGCTGTCGCCGCCGTCCTCCGGCGTGATGATGCAGGGGGCGCTGCCGTTCACAATGTTGATGCGCAGCGTGTCGGCGGGCGCGGCCTTGAAAGCGTCCATGAGATAGCTGTTGTTGAAGCCGACGATCATGCCGCCGCCGTCGCCCTCGAGCGGGCAGCAGTCCTCCGCGCGGCCGAGCGGCGTGGCGCAGGTGATGGTGAGCATGTTTTCCCCGAACACGCACCGGAGCGGGTTTTTCGTGCGGTCGTCGATGATGAGGCTCACGCGGTCCGTGCAGCGGATGAGATCGGCGCGCTGTGCCTTGAGCTGGATGGGAAAATCGCCGGGAACGGTCTTGCGGAAGTTCAGGAATTCGCCTTCCAGACGGCGGGAAATGAGCACCGTATCGCCCACGGAGAACGAAACGTGCTTGCTGCCGACGGCGATCTTCACCGGCTCCTCGGGACTCATGCAGATTTTCTCGAGATCGGAGAGAGCAGCGCCCGGCACGATGAATTTAAGACTTTCCACATCGCACGTCTCCACCGGCTCGCGGCGGAGCGCCATGCGGTAGCCGTCTACAGCGACCATGGTCATAATGTTGTCATCGACCTCGATGAGCGCGCCGGTGTACACCGGGCGGGACTCGTTTGTGGAGATGGCGAAGCTCGTCTCGGCGATCATGCGCGCCATCGTATCCTGCGGCAGGGAGAGATTGCTGCAGAAGTCGAGCGACGGAAGGTCGGGGAAATCGTCTGACGCCGTGCCGGAAATATTGTAATCGGCGTTGCCGCAGGCGATGTTCACGGCGTTATTCTCGTCCGAGCAGACCGAAACGATGCCGTCCGGCAGCTTGCGCACGATGTCGCCGAAGAGCTTGGCGTTGATCACCACGCTGCCCGGCGCGGACACGTCCGCCTCAAACGTCGTATAAATGCCCTTTTTGAGATCATAGCCCGTGACACGGACGTTGTGTCCGGCCTCGATGAGCAGGCCCTCCATTGCCGGGATCGGGCTTTTGGAAGCGGCGGCGCGGCCCGCGGTGGCGACGGCGAGACTGAGCAGATATTTCTCACAGGTGAATTTCATGGCGATTCCTCCGTTTCTTCCAGAAAGAAAGATAGAATATTTTTTAGAAGCGAGTATCAGTAGAGCAAAAACTTGTGGAAAACTCTGCGAAAGCCTTGAAAATCAAGGATTTTGGATGTGGAAAACTTCAGGGGTAATTTTCCACAGTTTCCACATCGGGACGGAACAAAAAAGTTTTGAACATTTATAAACAGTTTTTCCACATACATCTTGTGGAAAACTTTATTTTTGCCGTTATGCCTTGGAATTGATGTTGTAGGTAACGTCGCGGATGACCATGGCAAACTCCTGGCTGGCCTGCATCATGTCCTCGATCTTGCGGATCGAGGCGAGCACCGTGGCGTGGTTTCGGCCCTCAAACTGCGCACCGATATCGGTGAGCGCCATGTTCGTGAGATTCCGGCAGAGATACATGGCGACCTGCCGCGCCGTGGCGGTGTTCTTCTGGCGGGACTGCCCGCGCAGCGCCTCCTCCGAAACGGAGAAGTACCGCGCCGTTTCCGCGATGATGACGTTCGGCGTGGGGACGTAGGTTCCGACGCGGATCACGTCTTTGATGGCGCGGCGGACGCTTGAAACCGTGATATCGTCCTCCAGAAGATCGCGGTAGGCGGTGAGCTTTTTCACCACGCCCTCAAGCTGGCGGATGTTCGATGTGACCGTCTCGCCGATAAACGTTACAACTTCGTCCGGCAGCACGACGCCGAACTGCGCGGCCTTGTTGCGCGTGATGGCCATGCGCGTTTCGAGATCCGGCGGCTGCACGTCCGCCATAAGGCCCCATTCGAGCCGCGTGCGGATACGGTCTTCCAGCTTGTTCATCTCCATCGGCGGGCGGTCGGACGTGACGACGATCTGCTTTCCCGCTTCATAGAGAGTGTTGAACGTGTGGAAGAACTCCTCCTGCGTCTGCTGCTTGCCGGCGATGAACTGGATATCGTCCATCAGGAGAAGATCGGCGCTGCGGTATTTGGCGCGCAGATCCTCGCCGCCGCCGACCTGGATGGCGTGGACGAGATCGTTCGTGAAATCGTCGCCCTTGACGTATACGATCTTCGCCTTCGGATTCTTCGCGTGGATCGCACTGCCGATGGCGAGAAGAAGGTGCGTTTTGCCGAGCCCGGAGTTGCCGTAAATGAAAAGAGGGTTATAGAGCTTGCCGGGGTTTTCCGCCACGGCGATGGCTGCGGCGTGGGCGTATTTGTTCGACGGTCCCACGACGAAGTTATCGAACGTGAAGCCCGCGACCTCCGGGAGCGTATCGTCCGTTTTCGTTTCGGAGATGTAGCTGTCCAGCTCGTCCCCGGCGAGGATCGTCAGCTTGAACTCGGCGGAGAAAAGGTCGCTGAGCGCATCGATGATCGTCTGGGCAAAGCGGGACTGGATAATGTCGCGCTTGAACTCCGTGGGGGTGTGGATGACGAGCCGGTTATTCACGATCTCGACCGGCGTGCAGTCGTCAAACCAGGTGTTCAGCGCCGTGGCGGTCAGATTCTGCCCGAGAACGGCAAGAACGCTGTTCCATATGTCGTTGAGGGAATTCATTCTTTCTCTCTCCTTATGATCCGTAAAGTGCCCGGAGACACTATTATCAGCATTATAAAATTATATCACTTATCCACAATTGTGTAAAGATATATTATAATATAATGTATTATATAATATATTTTAATTATATACCATATATCGTATTTAATTGTATTTAAAATGCATCTATTGACTATCCATGCTATTTATTATAGGATAAAAAAGGTTATCTGCACAAACAATAGTGCCCAAAAAGCAACTCTGGCAATGAGAATTTGTGTTTTGCTGCTTCTCTAAAATGCTCTTTCTCGTGCAGAAGCCGCTTGCCTTGGCCAACGAAACTGTGCCCGGCGAAGGACAATTCCAAGATAAGACTTGGAAGGAAGTCATCGAAGAAATTCTGACGAAAAACGATATTTCCGCAGACAAAATCGCGCTTGGCAATAAAAATATCGTGACGGAGGAAGATCCTTTTTTTTACGGCGACACCCATAAAGGCCGGTATGCCTGCAGAAAAAGAAAGCCACGTAAGAAAGGAAGAAGAAGAATGATATCGATTATTGTTCCTTGCTACAACGAAGAGGAGGCTCTCCCGATATTCTATCAAGAATGCAGCGCGGTTCTTTCTTCCATGAAGGAAGCGTACGAATTGCTCTTTGTGAACGACGGATCAAAGGATGGGACGCTTTCTATTCTCAAAGAGCTATCTGAAACGGATGCGTGCGTGAGATATCTTTCCTTTTCCCGCAACTTCGGTAAGGAAAGTGCTATGTTTGCCGGTTTCTGCAACGCCAAGGGAGATTATGTGGCGGTGATGGATGCGGATATGCAGGATCCACCGTCCCTTCTTCCCCAAATGCTGGAGATCCTCCGTACTGGTGAATATGACAGCGTGGCTACACGCCGTGTTGACCGTGCGGGCGAACCGCCGCTCCGAAGCTGGTTCGCCCGGCAGTTTTATAAGCTTATCAACCGGATCTCCGACGCCGATATTGTAGACGGCGCACGCGATTTTCGTTTGATGCGCCGGGAAATGGTCGAAGCCATTTTATCCATGAGCGAATATAATCGTTTTTCCAAGGGCATTTTCGGTTGGGTAGGCTTTCGTACATACTGGTTGCCGTATGAAAACGTGGAGCGCGTCGCTGGGCAGACAAAATGGAGTTTCTGGAAACTTTTTAAGTACGCGGTGGACGGCATTATCAACTTTTCGCAAACACCGCTGAGCGCTATGTTCTGGTTCGGTATGGGTATGGTGGCGGTCTCAATCCTTGTGCTGATCTTTCTGGTCGTTCGGCGTGCCGTCTTCGGCGATCCGGTAGCGGGCTGGGCGTCCACGATCTGCGTCATTATTTTCATCGGCGGAATGCAGACGTTCTTTCTCGGCGTTATGGGGCAGTACATTGCCAAAACCTATATGGAGACAAAGCATCGTCCGCATTACATTGTATCTGAAACAAACGTGGAAGAGCCGCAGAAGATCCGCTAAATGAAGGGAGATACCGTGAAAGAAAAAAAGAGGTTGTGTTGGCTCCTTCCTGTGGTGATACTGCTGTTTGCAGCAGTCGGTTGGTTTTTCTGGAAGTATACCTTTGTTGACGGAACCGTCACAGCGCGCAGCGCCGATACCATCGATCTGCGCGGACGGGAGATAAGCGAGGAAAAGCTGCGGACGATAGAAAGCAGGTTTCCGGACGCGCACATTCTCTGGGACGTCACCGTCGGCGGAAAGAGCTTCGACGGAGAGAGCGAAAGCATCGTAACGGCGGATTTCACCACGGAGGACATTCCGTCTTTTGCACGGCTGAAAAATCTCAAAGAAGCTGATGTGAGCGCCTGCAGCGATTTTTCCGCCATTCTCGCGCTGCAAAATGCCTTGCCCGAAGTGCGGGTACACTGGACAGTCCCTCTCGGCGAGAAAAGCTTCGACGGGGAAAGCGAGAGCGTTGCGGTTCAAGACGCTTCGGCGGACATGCTCCGCGCCGCGATTACCCGTTTGCCGAAGCTCCGAACGCTCGTTCTCACGGACAGCACGCTTTCGCCTGCCGATCAGCTCGCCCTTACAGAAGAATTTCCATCCATGCTCTTTTCCTGGGACGTGACGCTCGCAGGCCGCACTATACCCAGCGATGTCACGGCGCTCGATTTTACCGGCACGCCGCTCACAGAAGAGAATCTCTCCGAGCTTTCTGCGGCGCTACCGCTTTTTTCAAACGCGGAGAGCGTCAAGCTCACGGACTGCGGTCTTTCCGAACACATGCTGCGTGATTTTTCTGCGGCGCACCCAAATCTTCTTACCGAATGGGAAACGCAGCTCTTCGGCGTGAGATTCTCGACCGCCGCCGAGGAGATCGATTTTTCGGATGTCCCTCTCACCGTGGAGGACGCAGCGCAGATCGAGGACATGCTTCCCTATCTGCCGAAACTTAAAAAGGTCGTGATGCTGCGCTGCGGCATATCGGACGAGGATATGGATGCGATCGATCTCCGGCACGAGGACGTGCAGTTCGTGTGGATGGTGCAGGTCCGCCGTTGGGGCCTTCGCACGGACCGGACGTATTTCACAGTATACAACAACGATTATGAATTCCCGGAGGATAACCATTCCTTTGCCGCTCTCCGATACTGCCGCGATATGATCGCCATCGATCTCGGCCATCAGAAGTTTTACGACGATCCCGACATGTTTGAAAACTTCCCGGATCTCCGGTATCTCGTCGTGAGCAACAGCCAGTATGAATCGCTGCCCGCGCTGAAATATCTCAAGAACCTTGTGATGCTCGAAATGTTCTGGACGAACACCTCGGACATAACGCCGCTCCGGGAGCTGACGAATCTGCGCCATCTGAACATCACCTACAAGCGCGTGCGCGACGCGGAGGCCGATCTGGACACGCTCATGCACATGACGTGGCTCGAAAGGCTCTGGATCAGCTACAACATGTACCGCGACGATCAGATCGAGGCGCTCAAGGCGGCACTGCCGGATACGCAGGTGCAGGTCATCTATACGACCGACTGCGTTTCGCAGGGCTGGCGCAACGGCTCGGAGGAGTATTTCAATATGCGCGACGCGCTGCATATGTACTATCTTGACGACGACAGCAACCATGTCTATATCAATCCATATACCAACCAGCCGAGCCAGTACGACGATACCGACCCGTTCCGGTAAATACAAGGAGTAATTATGAAAAAGCTTGGAAAATATCTGGACGAAAGATCGCTGCCGCGTCTTGGCGTGCTGCTGTGCTTCAGCGCGGTGTTCATGCTGTTTGCCTCTCCCTACACGACGCCGCTCAACGCTTACTACGGTTACGATTCCGCGGTGTTCATGTCGTTCGGCAAGGGCATCACGCACGGGCTGCGGCTCTATCTTGATCTTTACGACAACAAGGGGCCGATGATCTTTTATTTCAACGCCCTCGGCTATCTGCTCGGCGGGCGCACGGGTCTTTGGATATTGCAGGTCGTATTCATGACGTTCGCCTTTGAGCTTTCTTACCGGACGGCGCGCCTATTCACCGGAAGGGGGACGGCGTGGCTTTCGGTGCTTGTGCTGCTGTTCCTCTACTGCGGCACGGTCGGCGAGGGGAACATGACCGAGGAATGGTCGCTCGTGTTTTCTCTGCTGCCGCTGTGGCTCTCGCTCCGGTTTATCAAGACCGGCACTCCGGCGTACCGGCATCCGAAATGGTACAGCGTGATCTACGGCGTCTGCTTCGGCGTGAATTTCATGATGCGCGCGACGAATGCCGCCATCGTCTGCGGCGTGCTGCTTGCATTCGCGGTGCTGCTCTGCCGGGAGAAAAAATTCGGCGCGCTGCTACTGCACATCGTGCTCGTGCTCTGCGGCGCGGCGCTCGTCATCGGGCCGTTCGCTCTGTATTTTGCGCGGATCGGCGCGTTCGACCGGTTTATGTATGCGAGCTTCCTTCACAACTTCCACTACGCCGCCGGCGGCGCCGCCGCCAAGACGGCGAAGGACTGGCTGATGTATTTTGCCCGCGTGTCCATGGTGCCGGTCGTGATATACTTCGCCGTGCGCCAGATGAAAAAAGGCGCCCTGCCGCTCGGCAGCGCGCTCGTGCTCATTTTCTCCTGCGTGTTCGGTGCGGCGGTCGCCGTGCTCGGATACAGCTACAAGCATTATTTTCTTATCCTCACCCCGGCGCTCGTGCCGGGCTTCGCCGTGTGCGCCGAGGGCGTCCGCTCCATGGCGGCCGGAAAGAAAGCGGCGGAGCGCTTGTGTGCGGCGGTGCTCGTGTTCTGTCTGCTGCCCTATGCGCCGCAGGCGGCCGTCCACGCCGGTAAAAGCATCCTCTTCAATTTCTGCGGGTATCTGGACAGCGAGAAGGAGGCCATGAGCGAGATACGCGCGTGCATCGACGCCGATCCCGGCGAGGTGCTCGCATACGATATGCGCGCAAACGTATATCTCTATCTGGATGTGGATCCTTGCTTCTGCCACGCCATGACGCAGGATTGGATGAGTCAGGATTCACCGTTTATTGCCAAGGAGCTGGACGAATATCTGCGCGAAACGCCGCCGAAGTGGATCGTGTCCGACGCCTCCGAAAACATGCGCGAACGGCTGGAAAACACGTACGGCTACACGCTGTTCCGCGTGTGGGACAAGGGTGGCTGCCCTGCGCTATATCTCCATGAATGAGTCCGGCAGCGCTTTACACACATTTTACAACGCCGCGGTAACGGATTTTACACCCTTAACGTAGAATACTCCCTGACAAGAACGTCGGGGAGTATTTCTTATTTATGAAGAAGGTTTTGGAAAATATCGTAAAATGGATCTTCCTTCTCTGCGGCATCGCGGCGGTGGGATTCGTGCTGTGCATCTGCCTGTATCTTGTGATCTCCGGCGTACCGGCGATCCGGGAGATCGGGCTTTGGATTTTTCTTTTCGGCGAGACGTGGAACGCGCCGACGAATGAATTCGGTATATTGCCGTTCATCCTCACGAGCATTTACGGCACGGCGGGCGCGCTACTCCTCGGCGTGCCGCTCGGCCTTTTCACGGCGGTGTTTCTCGCCAAGGCCGCCCCGCCGCGCATTGCCGCCGCCGCGCGCAGCTGCGTGGCGCTGCTCGCGGGTATCCCCTCGGTCGTGTATGGTCTTGTGGGCATGACGGTGCTCGTGCCGTTTGTGCAGAAAACGTTCTCCCTCTCCTCCGGAGCGTGCCTGCTCACGGCCATTCTCGTGCTGACGGTGATGATCCTGCCGTACATCGTGTCCGTTTCGGAAACGGCGCTGCGCGCCGTGCCGCGCGAATATGAGGAAGCCTCTCTCGCGCTCGGCGCAACGAAGGCGGAAACGTGGTTTCTCGTTTCGCTCAGGGCGGCGAAAAGCGGCGTGATCGCCTCCATTATCCAGGGCACGGGCCGCGCCGTCGGCGAAGCGATGGCGATACTGATGGTGGCGGGCAACGTGGCGAATATGCCGTCGCTCTTTGCCTCCGTCCGGTTTCTCACGACCGCCATCGTCTCCGAAATGTCCTACGCCGCCTACGGCTCCCTGCAGCGCGACGCGCTCTTCTCCGTGGGGCTGGTGCTGTTCCTCTTCATTCTTCTCATCAACGCCGCGCTGCGGCTTCTCAGCGAAAGGAGCGCCAAGGCATGAGAAAGCTCCGGGAAATTTTTCTGAAAGCAGCCCTTATCGCCGCGGCGGTGATAACAGGCTGTATTCTTCTCTTCCTGATCGGGATCATTTTAAAGCGCGGTCTGCCGCAACTGAGCTGGTCGTTCCTCACGACGGCGACGAGCTATCTCGCCGGAACGACCGGTATCCTCCCCAACATCTGCAATACGCTCTATCTCATTCTCATCGCCATGGGCGCGGCGCTTCCGCTCGGCGTCGGCGCGGCGGTGTACATCACCGAATACGCGGAAAATCCCCGCGTCGTGCGGCTCATCAGCTTTGCCGCCGAAACGCTCACGGGTATCCCGTCCATCCTCTTCGGTCTCATCGGCATGCTGTTCTTCATCAAGCTCGGCGGAGTTAAGCAGGGCGTTCTCGCCGGCGGCCTCACGCTCGCACTCATGGTGCTCCCCACGGTCATGGCGAACACGCGCGAGAGTCTGCTCGCCGTGCCGAGAGCTTACCGCGAGGGCGCTCTCGCGCTTGGCAGCGGCAAGTGGCACATGGTGCGCACCGTCGTGCTGCCGAACGCCGTGGACGGTATCGTGACCGGCTGCATCCTCTCCGTCGGCCGTATCACCGGCGAGAGCGCGGCGCTTCTCTTCACCGCGGGCTTCGGTCTGCGGCTGCTGGGGTTCAAGGCGGCGCTCGAATCCTCCTCGGCGTCGCTTTCCGTGGCGCTGTATCTCTACGCAAGCGAGCAGGGCAAGTTTGATATCGCCTTCGGCATTGCGGCGGTGCTGCTCGTGCTGACGCTCGCGCTCAATCTTCTCGCCTCGCTCACGGCGCGCAAGGCCGGAAAGGAACGGTAAAAATTATGGAACCCATTTTGCAGACCAAAAAGCTCGACCTGCGCTACGGCGCATTTCAGGCGCTCTACGGCATCGATACGGACATTTTTCCCAACGAGATCACGGCGCTCATCGGCCCCTCGGGCTGCGGCAAGTCCACGTATCTCAAAACGCTCAACCGCATGAACGATCTTGTACCGGGCTGCAAAATTGACGGCGCGGTGCTCTTCCACGGCCACAACGTTTACGGCGACAAGATCGACGTTACGGAGCTTCGCAGCCGCATCGGCATGGTGTTCCAGAAGCCGAATCCGTTCCCGATGAGCATTTACGACAACATCGCCTACGCCCCCCGGCTGCACGGCGTGCGCGGCCGCGCGGAGCTTGACGAGATCGTGGAACGATCGCTCAAAAGCGCCGCCATCTGGGACGAGACGAAGGACAAGCTCAAAAAGAGCGCGCTCGGTCTCTCCGGCGGACAGCAGCAGAGACTGTGCATCGCCCGCGCGCTGGCCGCCGAGCCGGAGGTGCTGCTGATGGACGAGCCGACGAGCGCGCTCGACCCGATCTCCACCGGGCGCATCGAAGAGCTGGCGCTCGAGCTCAAAAAGACGTACACCATCGTCATCGTCACGCACAATATGCAGCAGGCCGCGCGCATCTCGGATAAGACGGCGTTTTTCCTGCTCGGCAAGCTCGTGGAGATGGGCGATACGGCAAAAATATTCAACGAAGCCGAGGATACCCGCACGAGAGACTATGTACAGGGAAAATTCGGCTGATACAAAAAAAGCTCCCTCTGACGAGGGAGCGGAATGAGACGAGACGGAGGGAAAGTTGTAAACCCCTCAGTCAGCCTGACGGCTGACAGCTCCCCTGTTAGGGGAGCCAAGTCCGTCGAAAAACTTACTTGCCTCCCCTAACAGGGGAGGTGTCAAAACCGGAGGTTTTGACGGAGGGGTTTTCCTCATAACGAGGAAGATTTTTTTATACCGCCGAGACCTTGCGCTTGATGTCCATCGCCACGGCGGAGGCTTTCTCGGCAATATCGCCGAGCGTATCGCCGCAGGGGATGACCGTGCATTCGTTCACCTCAAGATCGCGCTGCACGAGATACGCGTCCGCAAGCTCCTCTGCGGGCAGACGCAGCACCGGCACGCCGCGCGAGGAGAAAAGCAGCGCCTTGTCCGGCGACACCTTGCCGCAGAACACGAGCCGCGAAGAGCCGGAGAGCGCGTCCAGATCGGCGAGAGAATCGCGCAGTCCCGGCGCCATGACCGGAATAATGCCCGCCATGCGCGCGATGGCCAGCGTAGCGGAGGGGCCTGTGCCGGACGTCGATCCGCCGCCGACGAGCGCGGGGATCTGCGAGCGCGTGCAGCTGCCGCCGCTGCGGCAGAGCGTGTCCATGTCCTGCTTGGAAAGGCCTGCCTTGAGCCGCCCGTTCACGATGCCGACGCAGCACGGCACGCAGTCGCGCCGGTAAAACGCCTGCTCGCACTCCTGCAGCGCCTTCAGATTGCGCGGGTACGGCAGCTGCATGAAAAATCCGGTCTCGATGGCGATGATCGGCGTTCCCGCCTTGAGCGACGCCAGCACCGGCGGACACATATCCAGATATTTGCTTGCCATAGAGATTGCCTCCTCCATATTCAAGCCTCCCTTGTGTAAAGGGAGGTGGCACGGCGCGCAGCGCCGTGACGGAGGGATTGTCGTTTTCCGGAGAATACAATCCCCCAGTCAGCTCCGCTGACAGCCCCCTTTGCACAAGGGGGCCTTTTTTCAATCAATTATCATAGCGTAAAAGCGCAAAAAATGCAATACCGAGGAAAATTCCCGGGTTGTTCATGCATTTGTCATAACTCCACGCTATAATAGGAAAAAAACTTGGAGAGGAGCGGCAGGTATGAACGAAAAACCCACGCGCGATCGATCCGTCGGATTTACCGACGCAAGTTATATACGGCAGGACGACGCGCCGAATATGCCGCGCTGCTACTCTTTTTCGGAAGAAAAATCGTCCGGCACGAAGAAAACGGTCTCGCCGCTGCGCGTTGGCGCGCTGTGTCTTGCCTTTTTCGTGCTCGGCTCGCTGCTCACCACGGCGTTTTCCGATGCGGAAAAACCTGTCGTGAATACCAAAACCGCCGTCCCCACGCCTTCATCGGAGACGGTTCAGACCGGCGGGGATATTTCCGGTGCCGCGGCGATCTCCGCGGCGGTCCATGCCGATACGCCCCCCTCCGCGACGAGCGCGCCCACCGGCGAGCGCCCCTATCTCGGCGTGATCGTTCAGACCGTGAGCTGCGCCGCGGCGGAGTATTATAACGGCTCGGACAGCAACGCCATGGTCCCCGGCGTGCAGATCTACGCCGTGGAGGACGGCGGACCGGCGAGCGTCGCGGGGCTTTGCAGCGGCGATATCATCATCCGGCTGAACGGCGCGGACATAGCCACCGCCGCCGACCTGACCGCCGCGGAAAACGGTCTTACGCCGGGCTGCAAGACGATCCTCGTCGTTTACCGCGCGGGCGAGTACCGCGAGGTGCCGGTCGTGATCGGCGAGCTGCCCGACGAGGACGGCGAAGAGGATCACGGCTGGTGTGATTTCGATAACGCCTGGTAATCAATTATACAATAAACCCCTAAACCCCTGCGGCAAGACCCACCTCTCCTCGATAGGGGAGGCAAGAAAGATTTCGGATAACGGACTTGGCTCCCCAAATCGGGGCGCCGGCACGGCGCAGCCGTGGCTGAGGGGTTCTGACCTCCCCACATTCTGGGGAGGCTTTTTTCTTGCAAACGACACGATAAAGGTGTATTCTCTATACTTATGGACGCCATAATCAAAGCCATAGGAAAAACACCCTCCCTTGCTACCCTCCCCTTGAGGGTCGAGGAGGGCTATTTGCCTGCCCTTTTGACCCAATCGGGCGGCGCGATGCGCGCTCTCGGCGCGGCGATGCTCCGCCGCGAGACCGACCGGCCCATTTTCGTTCTCTGTACCGACGAGACGAACGCCGGGACGCTCGCCGCCGATCTTGAGGCGATGCTCGGCGAGAGCGTTGTGCAGCTCACGGGGCGGGATCTCGCGCTGCGTGATATCGAGGTCGTATCCCGGCAGGAGGAGCAGCGGCGGCTGCGCGCGCTCGACGCGCTCTATGCCGGCGCGCTCGTCGCGGTATGCACCGTTTCCGGCCTTCTGCAGCGCACGCTGCCGCCGGATATTCTGGAAAACGCCGCCTTTACGCTCCGTCTTGGCGAGGGCGAGGGCCCCGAAGCGCTCGAGCCGCGCCTGCTCGCGTGCGGCTACCGCCGCAGCGACATGGTGGAGGGCCCCGGCCAGTTTTCGCGCCGCGGCGGTATTCTTGACATCTTCTCCCCCGGCGCGGAGCGCCCCGTGCGCGCCGAGTTCTGGGGCGACGAGATCGACTCCATGGGCTTTTTCGACACCGACACGCAGCGCCGCGCGGAGAATATCGAATCCTTCCGTGTGCTGCCCGCGTGTGAATCGCTCGTCGATCCCAGCCGCGCCGGGAGCATCGCCAAGGCGCTTTTGAGCCGCGCCGCGCGCGCCGAGCGGCGCGAGCAGACGGAGCTTGCGCGCCGTCTCCGCCGGGACGCGGAGCTTATTTCCACCGGCGCGCCCCTGCCCTGGAGCGACCGGTATCTCCCGGAATTATACAGTGAGTATTCAACGGCGCTCGATTTCATCGCGCCGGACGCTATCGTTTATATCGACGCGCCGAACCGCTGCGCGGAAAAAGCGAAGGACATTTCCGACTCTCTCGCGGACGATCTGAAGATCCTGCGCGAAGGCGCGTTCCCGGTCGCGGAAACCGGCGATTATCTCCTGCTGTGGAAGGACGCGTGCGAAAAAATCGCGGACTTCGCTGTCGTGATGGCGGACGCCTTCAGCGCGGGGCGCTATCCCCTCTCCCCCCGGTCGGTGCTCGATACGAACGTCCGCCAGCTTCCGAGCTACGGCGGCAGCGCGGAAACGGCGCTTGCCGACGTGCAGCGGTATCTTGAAAACGATTTCCGCGTTGTGGTGTTCGCCTCGGACGACCGCCGGGCGGATGTGCTCGCAGCGATGCTCGAGCGAAACGGCATACCGCCGCTGCGCGGCTTCCCGAACGGCGCTCTGCCGCCGGAGGGACGGGCCACCGTTGCGGTGGGCGCGCTCTCCGCAGGTCTTGAAGCGCCGGAGGCGCATCTTGCCGTGCTGACCGATACGCAGATCGCCGCGGGCGCGCTGCGAAGCCGCAAGCGCCGCCGCGCCATGGCAGACCGCGAGAAGCTCGGCTCCTGCGCCGATCTCTCGGTCGGCGATCTTGTGGTGCACGAGCACCACGGCATCGGCCGCTTTGCCGGTATCTTCAAGCTGCCGGTGGACGGCATCGAAAAGGACTACATTAAAATATGTTACGCCGGGTCGGACAGCCTGTACGTTCCGGCGACACAGCTCGACCTTGTGTCGAAATACATCGGCGGCGGCGAGGACCGCCCCGTGAAGCTCTCGCGCATGGGCGGCGCGGAGTGGAAAAAGACGACGAGCCGCGCCAAGGCCGCGGCAAAAGAGCTCGCCGCCGAGCTCACGAAGCTCTATGCCGCGCGCGCCCGCACGCCGGGCTACGCCTTCGCGCCGGACAGCCCGTGGATGACGGAGTTTGAAGAGGCGTTCGGCTACGCCGAAACGGACGATCAGCTCCGGTGCATTCAGGAGATCAAGGACGACATGGAAAAGCCGGTTCCGATGGACCGCCTGCTCTGCGGCGACGTCGGCTACGGCAAAACGGAGGTCGCGCTCCGCGCGGCGATGAAGTGTATTTTAGACGGCAAGCAGTGCGCGATCCTTGTGCCGACCACGGTGCTTGCCCGCCAGCATTACCAGACCGCGATGCGCCGCTTTTTCGGCTACCCGGTGGAGATCGCGCTCCTGTCGCGCTACAGCACGCCCGGCCAGAAAAAGGACATTCTCAAAAAGACGCTCGCGGGCAGCGTCGATCTTCTCATCGGCACGCACAGCCTGCTGCAGAAGAGCGTTGTCTTCAAGGATCTCGGCCTTCTCATCGTGGACGAGGAGCAGCGCTTCGGCGTGTCGCACAAGGAAAAGCTCAAGGAAATGTCGAAGGGCGTCGATGTGCTGACGCTCTCGGCAACACCCATCCCGCGCACGCTCAACATGGCGCTTTCGGGGCTGCGCAGCATGTCCACCATTGAGGAGCCGCCGCGCGACCGCCAGCCTGTGCAGACGTTCGTGATGGAGCAGGACGAAAAGGCCGTGTGCGACGCCATCCGGCGCGAGCTTCTCCGCGGCGGGCAGGTATACTATCTCCACAACCGCGTGGAGAACATCGAGCATGTGGCGCTGCGGCTGCAAAAGCAGCTCGGCGGCGGTGTTTCCGTCGGCGTGGCGCACGGCAAAATGGACGAGGAACAGCTCTCCCGCGTCATGGACGATATGGTCGAGGGAAAAATTCAGGTGCTCGTCTGCACGACGATCATCGAGACCGGCATCGATATCCCGAACGTCAACACCCTCATCGTGGAGGACGCCGACAAGCTCGGCCTTGCCCAGCTCCACCAGCTGCGCGGGCGCGTCGGACGCAGCGCGCGGCGCGCGAGCGCGTATCTGCTCTACCGCCCGGAGAAGGCGCTCACGGAGATCGCCGAAAAGCGCCTGACCGCCATCCGCGAGTTTGCCGAGTTCAACGCCGGGTTCCAGATCGCCATGCGTGACCTGGAAATTCGCGGCGCGGGCAACCTCCTCGGCGCGGAGCAGTCGGGCCACATGATGGACGTCGGCTACGACATGTACTTAAAGCTGCTCGAGGAGGCCGTGCTCGAGGAAAAGGGCGAAAAACCGCCCGTGCGCACCGAGTGCGCCGCCGACCTCTCTGTTACGGCGAACATCCCGGAAAAGTATGTCCCGAGCGCCGAGCAGCGCATGGACCTTTACCGCCGCATCGCCCTCATCCGCACCGAGGCGGACGCCGACGATCTCACCGACGAGCTTATCGACCGCTTCGGCGATCCGCCGAGCGCGGTGAACGCGCTCATCCACGTGGCGCTGCTGCGCGGCGAGGCCGGGCGCGCCGGTATCTCGGACATCTCCCAGAAGGGAAACATGCTCTATTTCAAGGTAGAGAATTTCGACATGGAAACGCTTTCTGCGCTCTATGCGCAGAAGGAGTTCAAAAACCGCGTCAAGCTCGAAGCCGGACGCGAGCCGCGGCTGGGGCTTAAGCTCCGGCCCGGCGCGAGACCCATTCCGGAAGCGCGCGCCCTTGTGGAAGCGTGGAACAAACTGCAAAAACCGGCGGCGGAGCCCGCCGCGGAAAAGGAGTAAAAAAACTATGAAAGCAAAGAAACTGCTCGCGCTGCTTATGAGCCTTGTGCTGCTGCTCGGCGCGCTCGCCGTTCCGGCGCTCGCCGCCGACGACGGCACGACCGGCGACAGCGCCGCGGCCGGCTCGTCCGAAGCCGCATCTGACGCTTCATCTGACGCTGCCGCGGCAGCGCAGGAAGCGTATACGAAGATCATGGAACAGCTCGACGCGGCCAGCAAAAAGTACGACGGCGACACCGTCGTCGCCACGGTGAACGGCACGGAAGTCACATGGAAGCTCTGCTACTATCTCATCGCCAGCATGACGAGCCAGTTCATCCGCTACACCATGGCGATCCCCGACTTCACCACCGACGCGGGCGACGGCACGACGCTGCAGGACGCGATGCGCGAAGCGCTTGAGGCGCGCATGAAGTATTACACCGTTCCGGCGGCCGAGGCGGACAAGCGCGGTCTCGCGGAGACGGTGGACGCCGAGGTCGAAACGCAGTGGAACAGCATCGTGGAGCAGTACGGCGGCGTGGACGCGCTGATGGAGGCCATGGAGAGCGCGTATCTCGACGAGCCGACCTACCGCCTGCTCCTCCGGAGCAACGCCGCGTTCAATGCCATCATGGAGGACACCTACGGCGCGAACGGCGAGAAGCTCTCCGAGGCGGACGTCCTCGCGTGGGCGAACGACAACAACTATGTCCGCTGCAAGCATATCCTCTTCCTCACGAAGAACGACGACGGCACCGACATGACGGACGAAGAGAAAGCCGAAGTCCGCAAGGAGGCCGAGACGACGCTCGAGGAGCTGCGCGCGCTCGAATCCGACCGCGAGACGATGATGGCGCGGTTTGACGAGCGGATGGCGGAAGCCGACGACCCCGGTATGACAAACTTCCCGGACGGCTACATTTTCACCGACGATCAGATGATGCAGGAGTTTGAGGACGGCGCCCGCGCTCTCGCGGACTATGAGCTCTCCGACATCGTGGAGTCGAGCTACGGCTACCACATCATCCTCCGTCTCCCGCTCGATCCCGACGGCAAGACCCTCTCGCAGGATTCCGGCACGGGCGATTATATGACGCTGCGCGCCGACGCCGCCAACGAGCTTTTCAACAACATGCTCATCGACTGGATCAACAACGCGGAGGTCGAGTGGAAGGGCGATTTTGGCACGATGGATTATAACGAGCTGTTCGAGGAACCGGCGGCGAAGTCGGCGAACGTCTGGATGTACGTTGCCATCGCGGCGCTCGTCGTGATCGTGGCGCTGGCGGCGGTGCTGCTCGGCAGAAAGAAGCCCGCCGAGACCGAAGAGACGGAAACTTCCGAGACAGCGGAAGTGACGACGGACGAGACCGAAAAGGCCGAAACCGTCGAAAAGACCGAAACGGAGGACGCTCCGGAGACGGAGCCGGAAAAGGCCGCGACGGAGACGGAAGCGCCCGCCGAAGCGGAAGGCGAAACGAAAACGGAAGAGGACGAATGATCCTCTTCCAATAAGTCCATGCACCGAAATTCTCGCCGACGGCGAAAACCGCGTGCGGATCGTTGAGACATACTGATACAAAACCCCTCCGTCAAAGTACTTGCTTTTGACGGAGGGGTTTTTGCGGTCAGGGCGTTTAGTTTTCGTGCTCTGCGAGATGCCGTTTGATGGCCTGGAACGTCTCGTCGCTGATGTAGTGCTCCACGCGGCAGGCGTCCTCGGCGGCGGTCTCCGCGTTCACGCCGAGCCGGGTGAACATCTTCGTGAGACACATGTGCCGCTCAAAGATGTACTGCGCGCGCTCGCGGCCCTTGTCCGTGAGCGTGATCGCGCCGACCTTGTCCACCGTGATGTATTCCTGCTTCTTCAAAATGCCGATCGCCCGGCTGACCGAGGGCTTTGAGTAGCCGATGTATTCGCTCACGTCGATCGAACGCACGACCGGCAGCGACTGGCTCAGCCGATATATGGTTTCGAGGTACATTTCCCCGGATTCTTGCATGACCATGAGAAAAAACTCCGTTTCGTTGGATGATTATCTATTACCATATCACATTCATTTCCGAAAAACAAGCGAATTTCCAACGGCGTGCCGTGTCGGAGCCTGTCCTTTTGTGCCGATTATACAAAGATGAAAAAAAGCGGCGTTCCCTCTTGACAAGTTAGCGCGGGGTAACTATTATATAAGGCGGTTAGTGAGAGCTAACCGATTATTTTTGCGCATATGTTAGCTTGGACTAACATCCGGAAGGAGGGTGCGGCATGATGCCGTTGGTACTGGCGAATGTCGGCGAACCGCAGATCGTAAAGCGCATCGGCGGAAACCCGGAGACGAAGCGTCATCTTGAGGATCTTGGCTTCACCGTCGGCGGCGAGGTCTGCATCGTGACTATGCTGGGCGGAAACGTGATCGTGAAGGTCAAGGAGTCCCGCGTCGCTGTCAGCGATGAGCTGGCGCGCAAGATCATGGTTTGATCATGCGTTGATGGACAAGGGCACACGCCCTTGCGTATCGACGCTCAGGAAAGAAAAAGAAAATATAAAATAAGGAGGCAATGGCATGAAAACTCTGCGCGAAGTGCCGGTCGGCTCGACGGTCAAGGTCGTGAAGCTCCATGGCGAGGGCGCGGTGAAGCGCCGCATCATGGACATGGGCATCACGAGAGGCACCCAGGTCTACGTCCGCAAGGTAGCGCCCCTCGGCGACCCCATCGAAGTCACCGTCCGCAACTACGAGCTTTCGATCCGCAAGGCGGACGCCGAGATGATCGAGATCGAATAAAAACTTTTCGGGGAGAGCCCCTGATTTTTTCGAGCAGCGGTTAGCGAAGGCAAACCGCGGAAAAGCTTTTGAGAGCAGAAAGGAAGCGTGAAAATGGATTTGCGCATCGCCCTTGCGGGCAACCCGAACAGCGGCAAAACCACCCTGTTCAACGCTCTGACCGGCTCCAACCAGTTCGTCGGCAACTGGCCTGGCGTCACGGTCGAGAAGAAGGAAGGCAAGCTCAAAGGTCATGACGGTGTCATCATCACCGACCTTCCGGGCATTTATTCTCTGTCCCCCTACACGCTGGAGGAAGTCGTAGCGAGAAATTACCTCATCGGCACGCGCCCCGATGCCATTTTGAACATCATCGACGGCACGAACCTTGAGCGTAACCTTTATCTCACCACGCAGCTCACCGAGCTTGGCATCCCCGTGGTGCTGGCGGTGAACATGATGGACGTCGTCCGCAAGAACGGCGACAAGATCGACGTTGCGGAGCTGTCCCGTCAGCTCGGCTGCCCGGTCGTGGAGGTCTCCGCGCTGAAGGGCGACGGCGTCAAGGAAGCCGCCGAGACCGCCATCAAAGCCGCGAAGAGCGGCAAGACCATCCCGATGCACAAGTTCTCCGGCCCGGTCGAGCACGCCATTGCCCACATCGAAGAGGCTGCCGTGCACACCCTGCCCGAAGAGCAGCAGCGCTGGTACGCCGTCAAGGTGTTCGAGCGCGACGATAAGGTGCTTGAGTCCCTGAACATCCCGGCGGATGTCAAGGCCCACATCGAGCAGGACATCGAAGCCGCCGAGAAGGAGCTCGACGACGACGCCGAGAGCATCATCACCAACGAGCGCTACGTTTATATCGCCGAGGTCATCAAGGCCTGCTACAAGAAGAAAAACGCCGGCGCTCTCACCTCCTCCGACAAGATCGACAAGATCGTCACGAACCGCTGGCTGGGTCTGCCCATCTTCGCGGCCGTCATGTTCCTCGTTTACTGGATCGCCATGGTCGCCGTCGGCGCGCCCGCGACCGACTGGGCCAACGACGGTCTGTTCGGCGACGGCTGGCACCTGTTCGGCATCGGCTCCGCGGCGTACAACGAAGTCGCTGAGCAGTACGGCGACGCCTCCGCCATCGTGGACGGCTACGACGCTTACGTTGAAGAAAACGGCGCCGCCCCCGAAGGCGAATTTACTTACGAAGTTGAAGACGAAGAGACTCTTGAAGTTACCGAAGAGACCGCGACGCTCAAGGATTACGAGAAGGCGCTCGCCACGCTCGACGAGATCGGCGACGAGCCCGATCCGGCAGACTACGGTGTCTGGGTCCCCGGTATCCCCGTGCTGATCGGCAGCGCTCTTGAGGCGGCCGGCGCGGCGGAATGGCTCAGCGGATTGATCCTTGACGGTATCGTCGCCGGTGTCGGCGCGGTGCTCGGCTTCGTGCCGCAGATGCTCGTCCTCTTCCTGCTCCTCGCGTTCCTCGAAGCCTGCGGCTACATGGCCCGTATCGCGTTCGTTCTCGACCGTGTGTTCCGCAAGTTCGGCCTTTCCGGTAAGTCCTTCATCCCGATGCTCATCGGCGTCGGCTGCGGCGTGCCGGGCGTCATGGCATCGCGTACCATTGAAAATGAGCGCGACCGCCGTATGACGATCATGACCACCACGTTCATCCCCTGCGGCGCGAAGGTCCCGTTCATCGCCATGATCGCCGGCGCGATCTTCGGCGGCAGTCCCTGGGTCTCCACCTCCGCTTACTTCATCGGCATGGCCGCCATCGTCATTTCCGGCATCATGCTCAAGAAGACCAAAATGTTCGCCGGCGACCCCGCTCCGTTCGTTATGGAGCTGCCCGCCTACCACTGGCCGACGCTCGGCAACGTTCTCCGCAGCATGTGGGAGCGCGGCTGGAGCTTCATCAAGAAGGCCGGCACGATCATTCTTCTTTCCACCATCTTTGTCTGGTTCACCACGTACTTCGGCTGGGTCGACGGTCAGTTCCAGATGCTGTCTGAGGACCAGATCGACTACTCCATCCTCGCGGCCATCGGCGGCGCGATCTGCTGGATCTTTGCGCCTCTCGGCTGGGGCAACTGGCAGGCGACGGTCGCTTCCATCACCGGCCTCGTCGCCAAGGAGAACATCGTCGGTACGCTCGGCATTCTCTACGGCGCCGGCGAAGGCACGGTGTGGCAGCACATCGGCGCGGCGTTCACCCCGATCACCGGTTACTCGTTCCTCGTGTTCAACCTGCTGTGCGCTCCGTGCTTCGCGGCCATCGGCGCTATCAAGCGCGAGATGAACAACGCCAAGTGGACGTGGTTCGCCATCGGTTACCAGTGCGTGTTCGCTTACGCCGTCGCTCTGATGATCAACCAGTTCGGCGCTCTCTTCACCGGCAGCGTCAACGTTATCGGCCTGATCTTCGCTCTGCTCGTGCTCGCGTTCATCATCTACATGCTCTTCTTCAAGAAGTACACCGAGGCCACCCGCCTCAGCGACAAGGCGGTTAAGTAAGTATTCTCTCTCCAACAGACAAATTCCTCAAAGGAGGTAAGGTTTCATGCTCGGCTGGATCATGGAAAATATCGGAACGATCCTCATTACGATCGTTCTGGCGATACTTGTCGTATTGATCGTACGCTCGCTCGTAAAGGACAGGAAACAGGGTAAGTCGTCCTGCGGCGGAAACTGCGGCCATTGTCCGATGGGCGGCTCCTGCCACGAAGGAGGAAAACATCATGGTTAAGACCGTACTCACGATCGACGGAATGGCTTGCGGAATGTGCGAAAGTCATGTGAATGACGCCATCCGCAATGCCCTCCGCGTGAAGAAAGTCACCTCGTCTCATGCAAAAGGCGAAACGGAGATCCTCTCCGAAGAGCCGCTGAGCGAAGAAGCGCTGCATCGTGTGCTTGATGGCACCGGGTACACGATCACGGCGATCCGCTCGGAGCCTTATGAGAAGAAGAAATTCTCTCTTTTTGGGAAAAAGTAAATAAGGCAGCGCAAAAAAGGAACTGCCGCAGATGGCCTCTGCGGCAGTTCCTTTTGTCATATTCCGGGAGGGGTTCTTTTCCCCTGTTATTCCCAGAGCCTCTTCGGGTACACGCCCTTCGCCTTCATGTCCGCTACGGCGGCCTGGACGCGTGGGAGATCCTCGCGGTACGTCACGCCGTACCAGGTCTCCTCGCACGGCAGCACCTGCACGCGCGCGAGCCCTGCGTGCATCTCCTTATCCGCGACCCACGGCAGGAAGTACTCCGCCTTGAGCGGATTTTTCGGCAGGATCTCGCGCACGAAATCTTCAAACCGCTCGTCGAACGCGCGCATCATCCGCTTGCGGAAGCCCCAGAAGTTCATGGATACGAGCGTATCGCCGGGAAGATCGATGAAAGTCTCTCCATCGGTCGTGTAGGCGGCGTGGTCGCCGCGCTTTTCAATGTGCGTCCGCTCGGTGATCGAGGTGAGAAAGCCGTTTGCCGTTTCGCACACGCCGCGCGCGACATACCCGTTTTCGGTAACGGTATTGCGCATGCGATACCCGACCATGGCGTTCTCGCTCTCCGCCATCGGCTCGGCGAGAAAATCATAGAGCGCGCGGAATGCCCCCGCGCCGTAAAAATCGTCGGCGTTGATGACGGCGAACGGGCCGTCGATCACGTTGCGGCAGGCGCGCACGGCGTGCGCCGTGCCCCAGGGCTTTTCGCGCCCTTCGGGAACGGTGAACCACTCCGGCACATCGTCCGGCGACTGGAACACATACTGCACGTCCATCCGGCTCTCCACATGGCTGCCGACGATGGCGCGGAAATCCGCCTCGCGTTCCTTTTTGATGACGAACACGACCTTGCGGAAGCCCGCCTGGTAAGCGTCGTACAGCGAGAAGTCCATGATGATCTCGCCGTTGTCGCCCACGGGCGTGATCTGCTTGAGCCCGCCGAAGCGGCTGCCCATACCGGCGGCCATGATAATAAGCGCAGGGTTTTCCATAGGGGATTCCTCCGAAAGATTTTCGCATTGTAAGACCCGCCGGGATATCCCGGCGGGTCGGGGTTTTTGTAAGAGGTCGATCAGAGAAGCAGAGACTTCTCGCTCTCGCGGTCGAAGAGGTGGATGCTGTCCTCGTGCAGCTCGAGAGAGACCTGCTGGCCGTAGGACGGGATGGCGTCCAGCTCGAGCGTCGGGACGATGACGACGGCGTCGTGGCCGGCGGCGGTGAGATGCAGATGCACGCTCGAGCCCATCATTTCAGACACGTCCACGCGCGCGGGGATGCCGCCGGTCTTTGCGAGCACGATGTGCTCCGGGCGGATGCCGAGCGTCACGGGGCCGGACTTCACGTCGTTGCGGAGGAGCGCGGCCTGCTTATCCTCGGTGAGGTTGACCTGCTCGCCGCAGACCTCGACGGTGTACTTGTCGCCGTCGCGCTTGAGCTCGGCGTCGAAGAAGTTCATCTGCGGTGTTCCGATGAATCCGGCAACGAAGAGGTTGGCGGGCTTATCGAACACTTCCTGCGGCGTGCCGATCTGCTGGATGAAGCCGTCGCGCATGATGACGATGCGGTCGCCGAGCGTCATGGCCTCGGTCTGGTCGTGGGTGACGTAGATGAACGTGGTGTCGATCTTGTCGCGCAGCTTGATGATCTCGGCGCGCATCTGGTTGCGGAGCTTGGCGTCAAGGTTGGAGAGCGGCTCGTCCATGAGGAACACCTTGGGGCTGCGCACGATGGCGCGGCCGATGGCGACACGCTGGCGCTGGCCGCCGGAGAGCGCCTTCGGCTTACGGTCGAGCAGGGCGGTGATGTCCAGGATCTCCGCGGCCTCGCGGACCTTCTTGTCGATCTCGGCCTTCGGGAGCTTCTTGAGCTTGAGCGAGAACGCCATGTTCTCGTAAACGGTCATGTGGGGATAAAGAGCGTAGTTCTGGAATACCATGGCGATGTCGCGGTCCTTGGGGGCGACGTCGTTCATGCGCTTGCCGTCGATGAAAAGATCGCCCGAGGTGATCTCCTCGAGACCGGCGATCATGCGCAGCGTCGTGGACTTGCCGCAGCCGGACGGGCCGACGAGCACGATAAATTCACGGTCGGCGATATCCAGCGAGAACTGCTGCACCGCAACGACACCCTCTTCGGTGATCTGCAGATTGTGCTTCTTCTCGGGAACGTCGCCCTTTTTCTTCTTCGTGCCGCCCTGATTCGGATAAATCTTCTTGATGTCTACCAGACGTACTTCTGCCATGCGTACCGATCCTGATCTGAGAGCCTCCGCTGCTCAGACCTTACCTCCGCCGATGAATGTACGGAGGCTATACGGCAGGTCTCCACACTGCCGCACCGCGGATCCTGCGGGGGAAACAAACTCCTTTCATCGAACCGCGTACCGCTCGTAAGGTGGAGAGCGGAAGCCGTTCGGTATTGTATTTAACGTACCATAAAACCGTTTCCAACGCAAGACCTGTTATGGCATTTCGCCAAAACTTTACATGGTTTTTGCCTGCATCGCGCGCAGCACCTCGTCGATCCGGTGCGCGGCGGCGAGGAAGTCCGCCTCGGTGTACCCCTTTGTCGTCATCGCGGCGGTGCCGATGCGCACGCCGGAGGTCTGCTGGGGGCTTCTCGTTTCGTTGGGAACGCAGTTTTTGTTGAGCGTGATGCCATGGCGGTCGAGCTCATCCTGCACCGCCTTGCCGGTGAGCCCCGTTTTCGTGAGATCGAGCAGGAACAGGTGGTTGTCCGTGCCGCCGGTCACAACGTCGTAGCCCATTTTCCGGAACTCCTCGCACATCGCGCGGCAGTTTCGCACAACGGCGTGGATGTATTCGCGGTATTCGTCCGTGCAGGCTTCCTCGGCGGCGACGGCCTTGCCCGCGATCACATGCTCGAGCGGCCCGCCCTGCGTGCCGGGGAACACGGCGCTGTCCACCTTCTTCGCAAGCTCCGGCTTACAGAAGATCATGCCGCCGCGCGGCCCGCGCAGCGTTTTGTGCGTCGTGGTCGTGATGATGTCGGCGAGACCGAACGGCGACGGGTGGTCCCCTGCCGCGACGAGACCCGCGATGTGCGCCATATCCACCATAAAGTATGCGCCCACGCTTTTGGCGATGTCTGCGAAGCGCGCGAAATCGATGACGCGGCTGTACGCCGAAGCGCCCGCGAGAATGAGCTTCGGCTTATATTCGGCGGCCTTTTGCTCCACGTCCGCAAAGTCGATGAAGCCCTGCGTGTCCACGTCGTAGAATTTCATATCGAAGAGCTTGCCGCTGAAATTGACGGACGAGCCGTGCGTCAGGTGGCCGCCGTTATTGAGCGACATGGCAAGGACCGTGTCGCCCGGCTGCAATACGCTCATATACGCCGCGAGATTCGCGTTCGCGCCGCTGTGCGGCTGGACGTTCACATGGTAGTCGGTATGGAACACCTTTTTCCACATGGCGCAGCAGTATTCCTCAAGGTCGTTCACGATCTCGCAGCCGCCGTAGTAGCGGCCGCGGTTTCCGGAAACGCGCTCGGCGGGATAGCCCTCGGCGTACTTGTTCGTGAGACACGAGCCGACGGCGCGAAGGACATTCTCGCTCACAAAATTTTCGCTCGCGATCAGCTCAACGGTAGCGTCCTGCCGCGCCTGCTCGCGGGCGATATAATCAAATACTTTGGATGGCATGGGTCGTCTCCTTTTCATCTATTCATTTAAAAAATGCCTCCCTCTTTGAGGGAGGTGGACAGGTTATCCTGTGAAGTGCATCCCCCCGGTGAAAAGGGGCGGAGGCAAAAGACGGAGGGAGAGACGTTTTTGCACGGAACGCTGCGTGGGCGGAGCAGAGCCCCGCCCCTACAGGCATGGTGTTCGTTTGCCGCAAAACCAACAGTCTCCCTCCGGGAGGGAAGCTTTATCCCGCGAACCCGTTCGGATTTTTGCTCTGCCAGTTCCAGCTGTCGCGGCACATATCCTCGAGAGAGTGTTCCGCCTTCCAGCCAAGCTCCCGCTCGGCCTTGCCCGGGTCGCAGTACACCTCGGCGACGTCTCCGGCGCGGCGCGGGGCGATCTTGTAGGGGACCTTCTTCCCCGTCGCCTTTTCAAAGGCATGTACCATATCGAGCACGCTGTAGCCGTGGCCGGTGCCGAGATTGAACACGAAAACACCCTTCCGCTCCGCCATATAGTCCATCGCCGCGACATGGCCGCGCGCGAGATCGACGACGTGCAGATAGTCGCGCACGCCCGTGCCGTCCGGTGTGGGATAGTCGTTGCCGAATACGCTCAGATACTCGCGCCGTCCGGCGGCGGTCTGGGCGATGTACGGCATCAGATTGTTCGGGATGCCGCGCGGATCCTCGCCGATGAGTCCGCTCGGATGCGCGCCGACGGGGTTGAAGTACCGCAGCAGCATAACGGTCCATTCGCCGTCGGCCTTTGCCGTATCGGAGAGGATCTGCTCGCTCATGTACTTCGTCCAGCCGTAGGGATTCGTGCAGCCGCCGGTGCGGGCGCTCTCGTCCACGGGCATCGTATTGTCCGGCGAATACACCGTCGCGGACGAGGAGAAGAGGATCTTCTTCACGCCGTGCGCCGCCATCGTCTGGCAGAGATGGATGGTCGTGCCGAGGTTGTTGTTGTAGTACCGCAGCGGCTGCTGCACCGACTCCCCTACCGCCTTGAGACCGGCAAAGTGGAGCACGCAGTCAAACCGGTGCGTATCGAAAAGCTCATTGAGAGCTGCGCGGTTCAAAAGATCCATTTCGTGGTATTCGAGCGTCTTTCCGGTGATGCGCTCAACGCGCCGCAGGCACTCCGCGTTGGCGTTGACGAGATTGTCCACCACAACGACCGAATGTCCGGCGTTCAGAAGCTCCACGCAGGCGTGGCTGCCGATGTATCCGGCGCCGCCGGTAACGAGAACGTTCATAAATACGACCTCCTTTTAGTATCATAGGATAGTATCATAAGATATTATCTCATTATATCATCTCATTGTAACCGAAACCCCCTGCTCTTTCAAGAGCAGGGGGTTCTAAGACAGGGATTTATTTTTCGCTGAGCTGGAGATCGGCCTCGTCCACGTGGTAGAGCGCCTTTTTGGAGAGCGCGTCGTACATGACGGGCACGACGTAAAGCGTCATGAGCGTGGCGTACAGCAGTCCGCCGATGCACGTTACGGCGAGCGGCTGGATGAGCGACGTTGCCTCGCTCTGGCCGAGCGCCATGACGATGAGACCGAGGATGGTCGTGATGCTCGTCATCAGAATCGGGCGCAGACGGGTGACGGCGGCGTCCGCAATGGCCTCGCGCCGGTCCATGCCGCCGATGCGCAGCTGGTTGATGTAGTCCACGAGCACGATGCCGTTATTCACGATGATGCCGACGAGCATGATCATGCCGAGCATCGAGAGCAGGTTGATCTCCAGCCCCGCAATGAGCAGCGCGAGGAAGCCGCCGGTGAACGCGAGCGGGATCGTGAACATGACGATGAACGGCGATTTGAGATCCTGGAACTGCGCGACCATCACGAGATATACGAGCAGGATACCGACCGCGAGCATCAAAACGAGCTGTTTGAGCGCTTCGACGATGGATTCGCGCTCGCCGGTGAAGCCGATGGTCGTGCCGTCCGAGGGGGAGAACGATGCGAGCACTTCCTCGGCGGCGTTCGTCACGAGCGTGACGTTGTAGCCCTCGGCGATGTCGGCGGTCACGTCGATGTACCGGCGCTGGTTGAGACGGCGGATGCTCGAAAGGCTCTCGGTCTCCTCGACCGTGGCAATGTCCCTGAGCGCGACGGAATGCACCGTGCCGTCCTTCGCCGTCACGTCAAACGTGAGAGAGCGGACGTATTCGGGCGTGATCTTGTCCTTCCCGGCGGTCTGTACGCTGACGGCATAGGTGTCGCCGCCGTCCGAAAGCTCGATGAGATCGGCCGAGCCGGTGAGCGCCTTTGCCACCTGCATATACACCTGCGCCACGGTGAGCTGCTCCTTTGCCGCCTTTTTCTTGTCCACGGTGAAGTGCAGCTCGGCGGTGGGCTCCTCTTCCCCGGCGGCGACGTTTTCCGTGCCGTCCACGCCGCGCAGCACATCGGCCACGGCGTCGGCGGTCTCGCGCAGATCGTCGAGATCGTTGGAGTATACGCGCACCGTGATGCCGCTGCTCGTGAGCATCTGCGTCATGGAGGACATGAGCGAGTTTGCGTCGGCGTTCACGGCGGCTTCCATATCGGCGCATTTTTCGTTGATCTCTTTCGCAACGCGGCTCGCCTTATATCCGCTCTCGAGCAGGACATAGAACGAAACGTCGCCCTCGGTGGTCATCATGGAAAGGCTGGAACCGGCGCTGTCGCCGATGGCGCCGCCGACGGTCTCCACGCCCGGCACGGTGAGCATTCGCGCCGCCGCCTCGTCCGCCGCGGCGGTCGTGTCGGCAAAGGAGCTGCCCTCCGGCATCGTGAGCGTTACCATCATCTGCTCCATCTCCATATCGGGGAGGAACGTGAAGCCCTTGGCGATCACTGCCGCGCCGCTTGCGATGAGCAGCGCCACCGCGGTGAGGAGCGTGACGGCCTTGTGGTTCACCGCCCAGAGGACGGACTTTTTGTATTTCGGCATGAAGCGCGTGAACGCCGTTTCGCTCTGGGGCCTGGCGTGCGCGAGCAGCTTGCCCGCGAGCGCCGGGACGAGCGTGAGCGCTACGATGAGACTGGCGATGAGCGCGTAGCTGAGCGTGAGCACCATATCGGTGAAGAGCTCGCGCGTAAGTCCCTCGACGAACGCGATCGGGACAAAGACGCAGATGGTCGTGAGCGTGGAGGCCGCGATCGCGCCGCCGACCTGCCGCGCGCCGGACACGGCGGACTTGACCGTTGATTCGCCGAGCGCGCGCAGGCGGTAGGTGTTTTCGATCACAACGACGGAGTTATCCACCAGCATGCCGACCGATATCGAAAGACCGGAGAGCGACATGATGTTGATGGAAACGCCGGTGAAGTACATGAGCGTGAGCGCGAAGAGCAGGCTGATCGGGATCGAGCAGAGCGTGATGACCGTGGGCCGCCAGTCGCGCAGGAAGAGGAAGAGAATGACGACCGAGAAGAGCGCGCCCCAGAGAAGGCTCGAGAGGATCGAGTCGCGCAGGAGATAAATGTAATCGCCCTGATCCATGAGCGCGGTGAACGTCAGCCCCGGATACTGCGCGCTCAGCTCTTCAAACGCGGCGTTGATGTTGTCAGACACCTTCGCCGTCGCGTAGTTTGACTGCTTGGAGAACATGAGGATGAGACCGTTGTTGCCGTTGAGCGAGGCATAGATCTCCCCCGCGTTGTCGGCGCGGACAACGTCCGCCACATCGCACACGCGGATGGGGTCAAGGCCCTCGATGCCGAGATCGAGCAGCACAAGGTTTTCGAGATCCTCGCCGTCCGCGATGGCGTCGCCGACGGTGACGATGATGCCGTTGCCGTTCTCGTCATACACATACCCGGCGGGCATGTCGAGATTCTGCGCGGCAATGAGGCTGCTCAGCGTTTCCAGCGTGATGACGCCGTGGAGGTCGGCCGCGTCGAGCGCGGAGGCGAGCTGCTCCTCGAGCGTTTTCACCGCCGCGTCGAGCTGCGTCTGCGCGCTGGTGAGCGCGGTCTGCGCCGCGGCGAGCTGGCCGCCCGCGAGCGAGATCTTCGTTACGCCGCCCATGAGCTCGCCCGGCAGCTCCTCGAGCTGCTTCTGCATGTTTTCGAGCGATTCCATCTGCTTTTTGGATTCCTCTTCGAGCTGGGCGCAGCGCTCCTCCGCTGCGGCGATCTGCGTGCGCAGCTCCTCGGTCTGCACGCGCGCGGTCTCCACCGCGACGGCCTGCGCTGCGCGCGCGGTGCGCTGCGCGGAGAGATTCACGTCGTTTAAGTTGTTCATCGTGCGGACGCTGCCGAGATCGGTACAGCCCTTGGCGTTGAGCGCGGCAACGGTGTCCGCGTCCAGTCCGGCGGCCTCCAGCGTCGTGGAGGCGTCCATGGAGTCGTAGGGCTCGCCGAGCGCTTTGGCATAAAGCGCGCTGTCCGCTTCCAGCGAGGCGATGCGCGCGTCGGTTTCGGCCAGACGCGCCTCGGCCTCCGCGAGCGCGGCCTCCGCCTGTTCGAGCTGGGCGTTGAGCGCGTCGATGGCGGCGCGCGCGGAGGCGAGCTTCGCCGCGGTCTCTCCGGCGGCGGTGAGCGTGTCGGCGAGATCGTCCTCGCCCTGCTTGATGGAATCGGAGATGCCGCTCGATGCGCTGAGAAGCTGGTTCGTGCCGGCCTCGACCTTCTCGCGGTTCTCGTCCAGCTCCTTCTGCGCGTCCTCGAGCTGCTTTCTGGCGTCTTCCATCGCCTTGTCGATGGCTTCGGCGATCTTTGCGTTCATTTTGTCGAGCTTGGCCTCGTTGACCTCGATGGTCATCGTCCGCTCGATCATGCCGCCGGTCGTGATGCTCGCCACGCCCGTCGTGCCTTCCAGCGCGGGGATGACGGTGTCCTTGGCAAAGCGAGAGAGCTCGTAGCGGTCCATTTCGGACGAATCGACCGCCGCTACCATCACGGGGATCATGTTCGGGTTGATGCGGATGATGCTCGGCGTGCCGATGGAATCGTCCCAGCGGCCGGTGAGCATCTGCGTTTTCTGCAGAATGTCCACCACGGCGCTGTCCATATTCGTGCTCTGCTCAAACTCCAGCACGAGCATCGAATAGTTCTCCGCCGAGGTGGAGGTCACGGTCTTGATATCATTGAGCGTCGCCATGCTCTGCTCCATCGGCTTGGTGACGACGGCTTCGACCTCCTCCGGCGCGGCGCCCGGATACGTCGTCACCACGACGACGTAGGGGTAGTCCATGTTCGGCATCAGGTCGGGGGTCATCTTGACATACGACATCACGCCGAACACCAGAATGGCTACCACCGCCACGAACACGGTAAACGGTTTTTTTACGCTGAAGGAAGTCATCGGGCAGGATCCTTTCGGGAATCGAATTTATTCTTTTCATGATAGCACCGCACCGCCGCGAAATCGTGAATTTTCATTGAATTTTAACGAAAAAACAAGACGCAGCTGGATCTTGGCTGCGTCTTGACAGGGCCTTTATTTGCGGGAGAGGCAGAGCTCCTCTCCTGCGGGTTTTTTCAAGGGGTATCGCAGGGGCGCTGCGCTGCTTTGCCCGGATGTTTCATGCGGCTTTGAGCGCCTTCTTCGCCCGGAGGATCTGCATGACGACGATCGCGCCGACAACGACGATGCCGATCACGTCCGTCACCGTGCCGGGATCCACAAGGCACAGTCCGCCGGCGGCGGAGAGAATGCGCAGATACCAGGGGATGCTCCCGCGGTAGTAGCCCTCGAGCGCCATCCCGAGACCGAACATGCCGATGAGCGACGTGATAGCGATCATAACGACCTCCACGACGGTCGTATCGACGAGCACCATCGCGGGGTTGTAGGCGAGGATATACGGGATGATGAACGCTGCGATAGCGAGCTTTGTTGCGTTGAAGGCGGTTTTCATCGGATTTGCGCCCGCAATGGCGGCGCCGGCGTAGGCCGCGAGGGCGACCGGCGGCGTGAGGTCGGCGACGATGCCGAAGTAGAACACAAAGAAGTGCGCCGCGACCGTCGGGATGCCCATCTGTACGAGAATGGGCGCGCAGGTCGTGGCCATGATGCAGTAGTTGGCGGTCGTCGGAACGCCCATGCCGAGCACGATGCAGCAGAGCATTGTGAGGAAGAGCGCGAGGAGCTTCGCGTTGCCGCTAACGCCGATGATGGCGTGCAGGATCTGGTTGGCGAGACCGGTCATCGTGAGACAGCCCGCGACGATGCCCGCCACGCAGCAGGCGACGCCGACCGAGATGCACCCCTGCGTACCGCCGGCCAAAGCTTCAAAGAATTTCTTCGGAGTCATGCGTGTTTCTTTGGAAAACATGCTTACGACGATCGCGGTGACGGTTGCTACCGCGGCGGCAAAGGCCATTGTCCGGCTGCCGGACGAGACGAGATACACGAGGATCACGAGCGGCAGCAGCAGATACGTCTTTTTCAGAAGCGGCATCACGGGAGGCAGCTCGCGGCGGGGCACACCCTGCAGCCCGGATTTCTTCGCCTCGAGATGCACGCAGATGAAAATGCCGGTAAAATACAGCACCGCCGGGAGGATCGCCCGGACGACGATGTTTGAATACGGGAGACTTACGTAGTCTACCATCAGGAACGCCGCCGCGCCCATGATCGGGGGCATGATCTGCCCGCCGGTAGATGCCGCCGCTTCGACCGCACCGGCAAATTCGCCTTTATACCCGGTCTTTTTCATCATCGGGATCGTGACGCTGCCGGTCGTTACGGTGTTTCCGACGGACGAACCGGACACCATGCCGCACAGCGCGCTCGAGATAACGGCGACCTTCGCTGGGCCGCCGGCGGACGAGCCGGCCAGCGAGTTTGCGAGCTGGATGAAGAAATCGGAAATGCCGGTACGCTCAAGAAACGCGCCGAAGATGATGAATACGGCGATGTACTTGGAGCAGACGTTGATCGGCGTGGAGAGAATGCCCGTCTTTTTATAGAAGAGCGAGCAGACGAGCGACTTGAACGCCCCCGCGCCGAGCCCGCGCTTGACGCCGTAGTAGTAGAGCGCGTACGCAATGAAGACGCCCGCCACGATCATGATGGGCACACCGGTGCTCCGGCGGCAGAGCTCAAAGAGCGCGAGAATGCCGATCACGCCGAGCACGACCTCGTACGTCTTGAGCGCCGGGAGCTGCTGCACGATGGTGTTGGCGTTGAAGCAGAAATAGAAGAACGATACCGCGCCGAGCGCCATGATGACCCAGTCGTACCAGGGGACATAGTTCACGCGGAACTCGTGCTTGTGGCTGGGGAAAATGAGAAAGCCTGCGATCAGCAGCCCGCCGACGAACGACGTGAGCCGCACCTCGTCGAGCATCGTGCCAAACAGCGTGACATACACCTCGAAAATGGCGAATGCCGCGAGATACGCCTGCACAGCGATCTTCGGCTTGCCCTCCCAGGCACGGGTGTTCGATTCGCGGTCATACTTGCGCATGACTTCGTTGAGATTTTTTGTCGCGTCGTGAGACATGGGGCTACCTCCCGAAAAAAGAATCTTTTACATACGCAAAGGGGAGGAGCAGAGCCCCTCCCCTACGGGAAATCCAGGTTATCCTGTAGGGGCGGGATCTGCTCCGCCCGGGGGGCTTGCGCCCCCGGTGAGAGAAGACAGCCGGGAGGATCAGCCGGCGGTCTCGACGGTGATGCCGTTTTCGGCAAAGTACTTCGCGGCGCCCGCGGCGAACGGAACGGCGATGCCCTCGGTGGCGAAGGTCAGATCGATGCTGTTGCCTTTCTCGTGCAGGGCGGCGATGTCGTCCTTGCTCTCCATGATGGTCTTGACGATGGTGTAAGCGGTGTCGTCGTCAAGATCGGCGCGGCAGACGAGCGTAGCCTTCACGGTGACGGTGGCGCAGTCCTCGTCAAACCCGGTATAGGTACCGGCGGGCAGAACGAGCTTGGCGTACCACGGGCAGGAAGCGAGCAGCTTTTCCATGTGCGCGTCGTCAAAGCCGATCATGTACACGGTCTTGGAGGCGGCGAGCTCGGTAACGGACGGGGTCGGAGCGCCGGCGCAGAGGAACGCGGCGTCGATCTTGCCGTCCTTGAGGCTCTCGGTGCTGTCGCCGAAGGACTGGTACACGGGGGAAACATCGTTGATGGTCATGTCGTAGGCGGCGAACACATCGACGGCGTTGAAGTACGTGCCGCTGCCGACGTCGCCGACGCACACGCGCTTGCCGCGCAGGTCTTCCACGGTCTTGAGCGTGGGATCGGTCGTGACGATCTGCACCGTTTCGGGATACAGAGCGCACAGAACGCGGAAGCCGTCGATCTTGCCGGAGTCGGCAAAGGAGTTCGTGCCGTTGTAGGCGTAGGTCATAACGTCGGACTGGACGGTCGCAAGATCGTACATGCCGTCCTGCATGCTCACAAGGTTATCCTTGGAGCCGCCGGTCGCAACGACCGTGAGCTTAACATTGGTCTTCTGTCCGATCACGGTGCCGAGGATGCCGGTGTAGCCGTAATAGGTGCCGCTCTCACCGCCGGTGCCGACGTTCAGCGAAACGGTGCTTGCCGCCGGGGTGTCGGAATCCCCCGAGCTGCTGCCGCAGGCGCACAGCGCGAACACCATGCACAGAGCCAAAACCAGAGCCAGAATTTTTTTCATTTTCATTTCCTCCTTTTCATTCTGACGGATGCATTTCCCACAAAACCGCGAAATTTGCAAGCCGCAGGAAATAACTTTCGTATGAACGCATTATAAACGCTGAAAACCGCGATTGCAAGAACAAATTTGAATTTTGCAAGAAATTATTATGCAAAAAATTTAGCAGAGTAAATCCGGAAACTGTGCAGAACGGCGAAATGCCCCCGCGCCGGTCTCCGGAAAGGATACGGCACGGGGGCATATATGGATGTTCGCCGCCGGAAGAGCGGCGGCGAACTACTATATTTTGTTTTTCAGCAGTAGATATCCACGGCGTGGCGGTGGGAGCGCAGAGTAAGTGTCCGGTGTGCGCCGCCGTCCTCGCCGTCGCGTGTCCAGGGAACGGGCTCCTCAAACGTGACTTTCACGAAGCTCGACTGCGCTACGGTGAGACACGGGCTGTCGTAGGTCTTGTTCAGCACGCCCGTGAGGATGCTGTTGACCTCCATCACGTCCTTCGGGCGGCGGACGAGCAAAATCTCAAACTTGCCGTCCGAGAGATCGACGAGATCGTCGTTCAGGCGCACCATGCCCGCAACGCTCAGGGAGTTGGACATCGCGCCGTAAATGAATTCACCTTCGACGACGCCGTTTTCGTGCTCAATGACGGCCTTGTAGCTCTTGATGGTGGAAAGGGCGTTCAGCCCGCCGAGCACATACGCCAGATGGCCGAGCGTACGTTTGAGCTCCTGGTCGGTCTTGTAGCTTACCTCGGTGAACGCGCCGAATGCGGCGATATAGGTAAAGAAGCCAACGCCGTCCATCTCGCCGACGTCGTAGTGCAGCGGCGTTCCGGCGAGGATTATTTCCGCGGCGCGCCCCGGCTGGCGCATCGGCAGGCCGAGCGTGTTTGCCACGTCGTTCGCTGTGCCCATCGGGATGTACCCGAGCTTGGGGCGCTTCTCCTGCGGCAGCGTCATCAGACCCGCGATCGTGTCGGAGAGCGTGCCGTCGCCGCCGAGACAGACGAGCCGCTCGTAGTTCGCGGCGTTCTCTTCGACGATCTTCGACGCCGTGCCCGGCGCGGTCGTATAAAAGACGGTCGGGCAATATCCGTTCAGAGCGAACGTGGATACTGCCGTGCCGAGATTGAGATCGGACATTGACCGCCCGGCGGCGGGGTTCACCAGCATCATTAAGGACTTGGCCATTGTATATACCTCGCAAAAGTTGTCGTTTCGTTTATGCAGGGGCGCTGCCCTGCCTGCATAGATATTATAATGTATCTTCTCTTAAAATTTATGTCTTTTTTGCAAATTTGCAAAATCTTTATAATAAAAAAACAGTGCGGCAGATATCTGCCGCACTGTCCGGTTTTGAGGATTATTCGCTCAGCGCGTTCATTTTGGAAGCCATGCTGGACTTCTTGCGAGCTGCGTTGTTCTTGTGGAGCAGACCCTTGGATACCGCGCGGTCAACCGTCTTGACAGCGGCTTTGTAGGCAGCCTCGGCGTTCTCCTTATTTCCTTCCGTCGCAGCGGCGTCAAACTTTTTGATCGTGGTCTTGAGCTCAGACTTGTCCGCCTTGTTGCGCTCGGCGCGAACACGGGAGACGAGAACCCTCTTGGCCGAAGACTTGATGTTGGCCATTCTTTAGCCACCTCCTCCATTCAATACTCCTGCGGATTGACGAACCCGCGTTTTGATATTATAAAGGAGGATTCCTGAATTTGCAAGCACTTTTTTCGTTTTCTCCCGAAAAATTTTGCATACTTTTGTGTCTCCTTCAAATACTGACCACAAGATATGGCACAGGAGGAAAATTTCTTGAAAAATTTTTTCCGAACCGATCTCGCGTGCGAGTCGCGCGACGTATGGCTCCGAACGCGCGGCGCCGCTCTCGCGGGCGTCTCGGCGCGGCAGGAGACACGTGACGGTCTCGGCGTTGAGACCGTGGAGATATTGGACGAGGGAGCTGCCGAAGAATTATGTAAACCGATGGGGCGCTATGTCACGATCTCGCTCGACGCGCTCGTCCGGCGTGAGGAGGACGCCTTCCGCCGCGCCTGCGGCGTGCTCGCGCGCGAGATCCGCACGCAGCTTGCCATGGAGCCGGAGGAGAGCGTTCTTGTTGTCGGTCTGGGGAATCCGGATATTACGCCGGACGCCGTCGGGCCGCTCGCCGCCGAGTGCGTTCTCGTCACGCGCCATTTGAAAACACGGCTCCCGGAAGAGTTCGCGGCGTTTCGCCCTGTGAGCGTTTTCCGTACCGGCGTTCTCGGCACGACCGGCATAGAAAGCGCGGCGCTCGTCCGCGGCGTTGTATCGCTCGTCCGGCCGGATCGTGTGATCGCCGTAGACGCGCTTTCGGCGCGCGAGGCGGCGCGGCTTTGCCGCGCGGTGCAGGTAACGGATGCGGGCATCGTCCCCGGCTCCGGCGTCGGCAACGCGCGCAGCGCTCTCACGGAGGAGACGCTAGGCGTCCCGGTCGTCGCCGTCGGGGTGCCGACGGTCGTGGATGCGCGCACGCTCTGCGCAGACCTCTCCGGCGCGGAGATCGATCTCCCGGAGGATGCGGAGCTTTTCGTCACGCCGCGGGATATCGACACCCGCGTGCGCGACAGCGCCCGGCTTGTCGGTTACGCGATCGATCTCGCGCTGCACGACGCGCTCACCATCGAGGACATCGATATGTTCCTCGCCTGATGTTTCACGTGAAACATCAGGCCGCGCCTTTTTGACGAAAAACCAGCGTTTCACGTGAAACATCTCCCGAAGCTTTCGACCGCTGAAAATGTTTCACGTGAAACAGTTGCAAAATGGAAAGCGCATCATTATAATAAACGGTGCTATAAAACAGAAACGAAAGTTCGGCGGCGAAGCAGCCGCGCACGCAGAGGCGGGGCGCTGCTCCGTCCGCGCCGGACTTTGAGAGACCCAAAGGGGGCAAAGAGATGGGCAAAGTGATCGCCGTCGCCAACCAGAAGGGCGGCGTCGGCAAAACGACAACAAGCGTGAATCTTACAGCGGCGCTGGCAAGACTCGGAAAGAAAACGCTGCTTGTGGACTTCGACCCGCAGGGCAACAGCACGTCCGGCATGGGCGTGTCCAAGCGGAGCAATCCGACGGCGTACGACGTCGTGATGGGCAGCGCGAGCGCGGAGGACGCCGTCATCCGTCTGCCGTACGGCTGGGTGCTGCCGTCGAACACCGATCTTTCGGGCGCGGAGGTCGAACTCGCCAACGTGGAGCGGCGCGAATACCGCCTGCGCGAAGCGATCGACACGATCCGGGACGATTTTGACTACATATTCATCGACTGCCCGCCGTCGCTGGGCATTCTGACGCTCAACGCCTTCACCGCGGCGGACAGCCTGCTCGTGCCGCTGCAGTGCGAGTATTACGCGATGGAGGGCGTGGCCGATCTCACCACGTCGGTGAAGATCGCCAACCGGCGGCTGAACAAGAATCTCTACATTGAGGGCATGCTGCTCACGATGTACGATAACCGGCTGAACTTCTCCACGCAGGTGGCGGAAGAGCTGCGCCGGTATTTCGGCGCGCGCGTGTACGACACGGTCATCCCGCGCAACGTCCGTCTGGCCGAGGCGCCGAGCCACGGCCGCCCGATCACGGAATACGACGCCGGATCAAAGGGCGCGCGCGCGTATCTCGCCGCCGCCGAAGAATTTTTGCAGAGGCAGGGATGAAGATGGCAAAAGAAAAGACATCACGGCTTGGGACCGGGCTTTCCGCCCTGTTCGGCGAGGAGGAAAACGTCCTCGAAAACGAAACGGTGCAGACCCTGCCGATCTCGCGGGTCGAACCGCGCAAGGATCAGCCGCGCCGGGAGTTTGACCCCGCGGCGATCGAAGAGCTGGCGGCGTCCATCCGCGAATACGGGCTGATCCAGCCCATCACGGTGCGTCCGCTCGATAAGGGTTACTATCAGATCATCGCCGGCGAGCGCCGCTGGCGCGCGTCGCGCGCCGCAGGACTCAAGGAAGTGCCGGTGCGCATTTTGGAGGCGGACGATAGGCTCGCCATGGAGCTCGCGCTCGTGGAAAACCTCCAGCGCGAGGACCTGAACCCCATGGAAGAGGCTGCAGGCTATAAAAAGCTCATGGACGATTACGGTCTCACGCAGGAGCAGGTCGCCTCGCGTGTGCAGAAATCGCGCCCCGCGGTCACGAACGCGCTGCGGCTTCTCTCTCTCGGCGAGACGCTGCAGAAAAAAGTATCTTCCGGAAAGCTCTCCGCCGGCCACGCGCGGGCGCTTCTGCCGCTCAAAACCGAAACGCTGCGCGAAAAGGCCGCCGCGGAGGTCGAATCCCGCGGTCTGAGCGTCCGGCAGACGGAAACGCTCGTCGCTTCCCTGCTCCGCCAGGCGGAGCAGACGGAAAAGGAAGAGAAGAAGCCGCCGGTCGTGGATTACGTCCGTGAGGCGGAAAAGGCACTCAGCGACGCACTGGGCCGCGGCGTCAAATTCCAGGGCGGGCAGAAAAAAGGCCGCATCGCGCTGGAGTTTTATTCCGCGGACGACCGCGAGGCGCTGATGGAAGCGCTCAGGCACATGGACAAGCCCTGGAAAAAGAAATAAAATTGAGGAGAATATATCATGCTGGACATTCGTTTTATCCGTGAGAACCCGGAGCTCGTGCGCGAGAACATCCGCAAGAAGTTCCAGGACAAGAAGCTCCCCCTCGTGGACGAGGTGCTGGAGCTCGATGAGAAGCTGCGCGCGGCGAAGACCGAGGCGAACGAGCTTCGCGCCAACCGCAACGCCCTTTCCAAGAAGATCGGCATGCTGATGGGACAGGCGAAGAAGGACCCCTCCAAGCTGGAGGAGGCCGAGGACGTCAAGGCCGAGGTCGCGCGCGAGGCCGCGCGTCTGGCCGAGCTGGAAAAGCTCGAGCCGGAATACGAGGCGGAACTCACCAAACGCATGATGGTCATCCCGCAGATGATCGACCCGAGCGTCCCCATCGGCCCGGACGACAGCTGCAACGTCGAGGTGCAGCGCTTCGGCGAGGCGACTGTGCCCGATTTCGAGATCCCCTACCACACGGAGATCATGGAGAGCTTTGACGGCGTCGATCTGGACGCGGCGCGCCGCGTCTCCGGCAACGGCTTCTACTATCTGCGCGGCGATATCGCCCGCCTGCACTCCGCGGTGCTCGCGTATGCGCGCGACTTTATGATCGACAAGGGCTTTGTGTACTACATTCCCCCCTACATGATCCACGGCGACGTGGTGCAGGGCGTCATGTCCCAGACCGACATGGACGCCATGATGTACAAGATCGAGGGCGAGGATCTCTATCTCATCGGCACGAGCGAGCACTCCATGATCGGCTCGTTCATCGACCGCATCGTCCCCGAGAAGGAGCTCCCCATCACCTACACGAGCTATTCCCCCTGCTTCCGCAAGGAGAAGGGCGCGCACGGCATCGAGGAGCGCGGCGTCTACCGCATCCACCAGTTTGAAAAGCAGGAAATGATCGTTGTCTGCAAGCCCGAGGAGAGCATGGACTGGTACGAAAAGATGTGGCGCTACAGCGTGGAGCTGTTCCGCTCGCTGGAGATTCCGGTGCGTCAGCTTGAGTGCTGCTCGGGCGATCTTGCCGATCTCAAGGTCAAGAGCTGCGATATCGAAGCGTGGAGCCCGCGCCAGCAGAAGTACTTTGAGGTATGCTCCTGCTCGAATCTCGGCGACGCGCAGGCGCGCCGTCTGAAGATCCGCGTCCGCGGCGAGGACGGCAAGCTCTATCTCGCCCACACGCTCAACAACACCGTCGTCGCTCCCCCGCGTATGCTCATCGCGTTCCTCGAGAACCACCTGCACGCCGACGGCAGCGTCGATATCCCCGAGGTCCTGCGTCCGTACATGGGCGGCAAGGATCACCTCGAAAAGAAGTAAAACGTAAAAATCCAGCGGCAGAACGCAATGAGAAATGGCGTTCGCATCCGCGCTCTGCGCCGCCGGGCTCTTCGGGCACGGCCCGCAGAAAGTCCCGCGCACGATCGAATTATGAGGTGAGAAAGTGAACGAAAAGCTGAAGGCTCTCTATGAAAAATACAAGGACCTTATCCCCTACGTGATCTTCGGCGTGCTGACGACGATCGTAAACTATGTCTCCTACTGGCTGTTTGCGCACCCGCTCGGCTGCGGTACGGTATTCAGCACCGCCGTTGCGTGGGTTTTGAGCGTGCTGTTCGCGTATGTGACGAATCGCCGCTGGGTGTTCCACAGCGAGGCGAAGGGCGCAAAAGCGATCGGAAAAGAATTCGCCGCGTTTCTCGGCGCGCGCCTCGGCACGGGGCTTCTGGATATGCTCATCATGTACCTGTGCGTTGATCTTCTCGGCTGGAACGACATGGTGATGAAGCTCGCGTCGAACGTCATCGTCGTTATTTTGAACTACATTCTGAGCAAGTTCTTCATCTTTAAGAAAAAAGAGAAATAAGGCGCAAAGCGAAAAGCCCCGCCGGGCAGGAATCCTCCTGACCGGCGGGGCTTTTGTCATGCGAAAGATTATTTGAGCATCCGCCAGAGCGTGCTGCGGCTGATGTCGAGATGCTGGGCGGTCTTCGTCTGGTTCTGCCCTTCCAGCTCGTAGACGCGCAGCACGATATCCCGCGTGATCTCGGCAAGCGGGCGGTTGAGGTCAATGCCCTCCGCCGCGGCGGAGGGGGGCGTCGTCTCGCGCTCGAGCACCGCACGGACCTGCGCTTCGGATATATACGAGCTGTCAGTGTTCACTACAAGTTCCTGCACGCATTTGACGAGCTGGTCAATGTTGTGCGGCCACGGAAAATTCTGCAAGAGGAGCATGGCCTCGCGCGTGAGTCCGATGACACGCGTGCCGAAGCGGACGTTCGTGGCGTTTATGTAGAGCGTGACGAGCGTCGGAATATCGTCGCGGCGGCGCGAGAGCGGCGGAAGCCGGAGCCGGAGCGCGTGGACCGTCTCCGAGAGATAGGCGTAGATCGGGTCACGGGAATACTGCCCCGCGTCACCGGCGTAAGAGATGAGAAACCGGTTGGCCCCCAACGTGTGCGAGCCTTCAAGATAGTCGAGCAGCCGCGGCGCAAGATTGCGGTTCACGGCGTCGAGATGGCGGAGATAGATCGTAGAGCCGGTATCTGCGAGCGGCGAACGATCATCCTCGAGCAGAAGCTCCCAATCCCTTTCCGTGAGCCGTCCGATATCCACGAGGACGAGCGGGCTGTGGCGCAGACGGCTGCGGCTGTGGATGTACTGCGCGAAGCGGTCCTTGCCGGTGCCGTAATCGCCCTCGATGAGTACAGGCGCGTCGAGCGCGGCGTACTGTTCACATACAGCGCGCAGCCGCTCCGCGGCGGCGTTGCTGCCGAGATAGTATTCGAGCGGATTGCTGTTGAGCGCGCCGTCCGTACCGGAGGAGAGTTCGCAGTAGCGGATCGCCTGCCGCCCGCCGAGGAGCGAGGCCGCGCGGGAGATCGTGAAAACGGCGAATTCCTCCCCGCCGGAGGCGAGAAGCCGCCCGCGGACGGTGGACATCTCGTTTCCTAAGCGGCGACTGAGCTTTACGCTGCTGCGCGCGAGAACGTGCGAAACATGCTGGCGCATCGCGTCGGCAAGCTCCGGCGGCACGGGATCGAGCGTTGCAAAGACTTCCCTGCCGTCGGGCGAATAGACGGCGCAGTCCCTCTCGTCCGAAACGAGCAGATCGCGCAGCAGAGAGGCGCGGCGGTCGAGCGTCTGGTACCGGAGACAGATATCCTTCGCGGTGTTGATCGCCGACTCAATGCTTTCCATGCCGGAGACGATCAGCAGCCCGTGCATACCGTATTCCTGCGCGCACGTCGCGGAGATCATATCGCCGACGATGATGCGCGTTCCCTTATCGCGCAGCGCCGCGAGCTTTTCGCGGCACTCCTGCGGGCTGCGGATCGTGACCGTAGGGATGGAAAACTGCATGATCTCACAGAGCTTTTCCGCCGGGTGCGTGATGCTCGGGTAGCCGACGATCGCAAAATCATCGCCCATGCCCTGCGCGAGACGGATTGTGCGCAGGATATCGTAGGCGGAGGGGACGATATCGCAGATGGGGATGTCCATGTGCCCGCGGAGCGCGTCGGCCGTGCCGCCGCGGGAGATCACCGCGTCGATGCCGCGGCGGTTGTCGAGCGCCGTTTTCAGTCCGTCGTCCAGATTGCCGGATTGGATGACGAGCTCGACGTCGCCGCGCTGCGCGGCGATGTTCGTCATAAGATGGTACATCCCTTCGTAGGGGGCGATGCAGAGAAAGCGCAGCTTTTTCATTTCCGGGCCCTCCGTATGTCTGTCGTGATTTTAAAATAAAACAAAATGGATCATAACGCAAGTGATTTATTTTTAAACAACTTCTTAACACCGCCAAAAACGGCAGACGAGGTTAAGGGTTTTTGTGCATAAACGCCAAAAGAAATGGGCTGAATTTAGTGGCTGGCGGCAGAATGAAACGGCATAGAAAAATAATGTTCAAAAATGAAACACAAAAGGGCGCTCCGCGGCTTTTAAGCAGACGGGGCGCTCCTATATAATTCAGGCATAAAAGCCAATCGGGGAATTTTCCCGAAAAAAGAAAGGAGGCGCACCGCAAACGATGATAAAAGTTCTGGTCCTTGCCGATGACGTGACCGGCGCGCTGGACGCCGGTGTGAAATTTTCGGACGCGGGTCTGAAAACGAAGGTGTCCCTCCTCCTGAAGATCGAAGAAATGGATACCGACGCGAGCGTGCTCGTGCTGTGCGTCCCGACGCGGCATGAAACCCCGGAGGCGGCGTACCGGCAGGTTCGCGCGCTTTCGGAGCGGGCCGCGGAACTGCACATCGGCTGCATTTTCAAAAAGACCGACTCGGCGCTGCGCGGCAACGTCGGCGCAGAGCTTGCCGCGGTGCTCGACGGCAGCGGTGAGCATGAGCTCTTCTTCATCCCGGCGCTGCCGGCGATGGATCGCGTCACGATCAACGGAATCCATTACATCAACGGCGTTCCGGTACACGAGAGCGTGTTCGGCGTCGATCCCTTTGAGCCGGTCACGGAAAGCTACATCCCCGCGCTGCTGGAAAAGCAGATGAGCGAACCAGTCGAGGTCATCACCGGCGCGACTCCTCCCGCGCCGGTGAACTCGGGGAAAAGGATCGCGGTGCTCGACTGCGAGACACAGTCCGGCATGAAGAAGCTGACACGGACGCTGTACGAGACCGGACGGCTTCACGCCGTGGCCGGGTGCAGCGGACTGGCGGAAGCGCTGGCCGCGGCGCTCTGCGGCAACGCCGGTGAGAGCGAAGCGGAGCCGGAGACCGATCGGCTCACCGTCGTATGCGGGAGCATGAATCCGATCTCGCTCGAACAGGTGGCCTACGCGGAAAAAACGGGGTATGCCGCCGTCAGCGTTCCGGTGGAGCGGCTGCTGGAGACCGGGCTCGAAAGCGCCGAGGGCAAGGCGTTTCTCGATGCGCTCTGGGCAGAATACAGCAAAAATGAGCATCTCCTCATCGATACGGGCGCTGCCAACATCGCGCACGGCGAGCTGCCCGAGGAGGTCGGGAAAAACGTAGCCTCGCTCCTCGGAAAAATACTCAAGAACCTTCTCGACCGGGGTGCGGGCTCCCGGCTGATGATCATCGGCGGCGACACGCTGCTCGGCTTTATGGACGCCATCGGCTGCCGTGAGCTCTCCCCCCGGCGGGAAATATTGCAGGGCGTCGTTGAATCGGAATATATCTACCGCGGCGTCCGCCACTCGGTGCTCTCCAAGTCCGGCGGCTTCGGGCAGACGGATCTTCTCCTCCAGCTCGAAAGCGAAGCGCCGGTCCATGCATAACAAACGAAAGGAACGGATGAAAAATGGATAAGTACAATATGGTTCTGCCGCGCATCACCTACAGCGGCGTGGATGCGCTGGAAAATCTCCGCCGGGTCGTCGCAGGCTGCAAAAAGGCCGCGATCTTCACCGACAAGGGCATTCTCGGCGCGGGTCTTGTGGATCTGCCGCAGGAGATCGTCCGCTCCGCCGGTGTGGAGACCGTGATCCTCTCCGACATCCCCGCCGAGCCGAGCTACGGCGCGGTGCAGACGCTGGTCGATGAGTTCCGCACGCTGGGCGCGGACATCATCATCGCCGTCGGCGGCGGCAGCGCGATGGACACCGCGAAGCTCGCAAGCATCCTCGTGACCGACGAATACACCGTGAAGGATCTTCTGGACGATCCTCTCCGCGGCAAAAAGACCGTGACGACCTGCTTCATCCCGACGACTGCCGGGACCGGCTCCGAAGCGACGCCGAACGCCATCGTCGCCGTGCCGGAAAAGGAGCTGAAGATCGGCATCGTGAACCCGGCGATGGTCCCCGATTACGTGGTCCTCGACGCGCGCATGATCAAAAATCTGCCGCGCAAGATCGCCGCGGCGAGCGGCGTGGACGCCATGGCGCACGCCATCGAGTGCTTCACGAGCAACAAGGCGAACCCCTTCAGCGACACGTTTGCGCTCGACGCCTTTGACCGTATACTCAACAACATCGAGCGCGCCTGCGACGATCCCGAAGCGCTCGACGCCAAGCGTGAGATGCAGATCGCCGCGTTCTACGGCGGCATCGCCATTACCTGCTCCGGCACCACGGCGGTGCATGCGCTGAGCTACCCGCTCGGCGGCAAATACCACATCGCCCACGGCGTATCGAATGCCATTCTGCTCATGCCGGTCATGCGCTTCAACGAGCCCGCCATCCGCCACAAGCTGGCGCTTGCCTACGACCGCGCGGTGCATGGCGAAAAGACATGCGTCACCGACGAGGAAAAGAGCGCCTGGATCATTGAGCGCATGGGCGAGATCGTAAAGCATCTCGACATCCCGACAAACCTTTCCCAGTGGAACGTTTCGCGCGACGATCTTGAGCCGCTTGTTGAGGCGGGCATGAGCGTGCAGCGTCTGCTGGTGAACAACATGCGCACCGTAACGCCGGAGGACGCGAGAAACATTTACCTCCAGATCCTTTAAAAACGGAAAGGAGAAACAAAGATGGCCCACCCCACTCTTTACGGCATCGTCCCGCCCATCATCACCCCGATGAACGCGGACGAGAGCATCAACATCCCCGAGCTCAGAAACCAGATCGAGCGGCAGATCGCGGGCGGTGTTCACGGCATTTTCTGCTTCGGCACGAACGGCGAGGGCTACATCCTCTCCATGAAGGAAAAGGAAGAGATCCTCGAAGCGACGATCGACCAGGTCGCCGGGCGCGTCGCGGTGTATGCCGGTACGGGCTGCATCTCCACGGCGGATACGGTATATATGAGCCGCCGCGCCGAGGAAATGGGCGCGGACGTCCTATCCATCATCACACCGAGCTTCGCTCTTGCGAGCCAGGAGGAGCTCTACCGCCACTATGTCGAGGTGGCAAAGCACGTGAATATCCCCATCGTTCTCTATAACATCCCGCCGCGTACCGGCAACAAGCTCTTGCCCGAGACCGTTGCGCGTCTCGCCAAGGACGTGGACGTGATCTGCGGCGCGAAGGACTCCAGCGGCGATATCGAAAATTTCAAGGCGTTCATCCGCGTGGGACAAGAACTCGGCCGGCCGTTCTCGGTGTTCGCCGGAAACGACGGCGCGATCCTCACCGGTCTGCGCGAGGGCGGCGCGGGCGGCATTGCCGGAAGAGCCAATCTCTATCCCAAGACTGTCGCCGCGATCTACGACAGCTTTGTCGCCGGAGACATCGCGCGCGCCGAGGAATGCCAGCAGCGTATCTCGACGCTCCAGCGCGTGTTCAAATTCGGCAACCCCAACACGATCATCAAAAAGGCCGTCAACCTGCTCGGTTACCCGGTCGGCGAGTGCCGCCGCCCGTTCAACTACCTGTGCGACGAGGGCGTCGCCGAGCTGAAAGCGGTGCTGAAGGAAAATGAAGAGCTCGGTCTCTGCTGAGGAGGAAACGCCATGAGCACAGTCAAAAAGCCGATCCTCGGCATCACGATGGGCGACCCCTTCGGCAACGGGCCGGAGATCACGGTCCGGGCGCTCGCGGACGAAACGGTCTATGACCGCTGCCGCCCCCTCGTCGTCGGCGACGCCGCCTCGATGGAATACGCCGCGGCGGTGTACAATAAACTGACCGGCGCTGCGATCCGCGTCCATTCGGTGCAGAGCGTGCAGGAAGCGCAGTTCGTCCCCGGCACGATCGATGTGCTGACTCTCGGCGTCGTAAAGGCGGAGGACATCCCCTGCACGGCAGAGGAGCCGAAGCCCTTCGGCCTCGGCGCAACGGCGCTCGGCGGCGAAGCGGCGTTCCGGTATGTGAAGCGCGTCATTGAACTGGCGCTCGCCGGCGAGGTGGATGCGACCGTCACGAACGCTTTGAGCAAGGAAGCCATCAACATGGCGGGCCACCACTTCTCGGGCCACACCGAAATTTACGCGCACTACACGAACACCGATAAATACACCATGATGCTCGCGCACGAGGACCTCCGCGTCGTCCACGTCTCCACGCACGTATCGCTGCGCGAGGCGTGCGACCGGGTAAAGAAGCCGCGCGTGCTCGAAGTCATCCGCATCGCGAACGCCGGCTGCCGCGCGCTCGGCATCGAAACGCCGCGCGTCGCCGTGGCGGGGCTCAACCCGCACTGCGGCGAGAACGGCCTCTTCGGCACCGAGGAGATCAAGGAGATCCAGCCCGCCATCGACGAGGCCATGGCGGAGGGAATCTGCATCCCGGACAAAAAGCCCACGCCGCCGGACACGGTGTTCTCCAAGGCCATCGGCGGCTGGTACGACATCGTGGTGTGCATGTACCACGACCAGGGCCACATCCCCCTGAAGGTCAAGGGCTTTGTGTACAACCGCGAGGAAAAGCACTGGGACGCGGTGGCGGGCGTGAACGTGACGCTCGGCCTGCCGATCATCCGCGCGAGCGTGGACCACGGCACGGGCTTCGGCCACGCCGGAAGCGGCCATGCCAACGCCCTCAGCCTCGTGAACGCAATGGACTACGCCATCCGCATGGCGAATGCCAAAAACCATTGAAACTGTCTTATATACCGGCAGATACCGGTTTTAAGAGAAATAAAAAAAGGAGGCACCCAATGAAAAAGACACTGGCACTTCTTCTGGCAGTTCTGATGCTGGTTTCTGTTTTGTCTGCCTGCGGTACTACCGCAGAGACGCCTGCCGCACCGACTGCGGAAGCAACGGCGGAAACGATGGGAACGGAAACTCCGGAAGAAGAATCCGCGCTGGAAGCGCAGGACCTGATATTTGCGACGATGGACGTAGGCACTTCGATCTATACCTACTCTTCCGCAATCGCCAATATCCTTCTGGAGTACCTGCCCGAGGGCTCCACCATTGACGTTCCCACCACTTCTCCGGGCGGTCTCGGCGCGGCATATTTGCTGGCGCAGGGAAAGAGCGACCTGATTATTGTCAACGATGTCGGCTTTATCTCCTCGATTGAGGGCGGCGTTCTAGGCGAGGCATCGATCGACTCCAATCTGGTTGCCGGCATTGTCGGGAGCATGGACTGGCCGCATGTGGACATTCTCGTCCGTAATGATTATGCTGAAAAGAACGGCGTGAACTCCATTGAGGAAGTCATTGAAAAGAAGATTCCGACAAACTTCGTCATCAAGCAGGCGGGAACGATGGGTGAGCTGGCGTTTGTTCAACTGCTCGAAGGACTCGGCGTGACGGAGGAAGAGCTGACCGGTTGGGGCTGCACGATCACTCGTACTGCGTCCGGCAATATCAAGACCGCTATGCAGGATGGCACGGGCGATATCACGGTCGACCATCCGCCCAACAATCAGGCGAACACCGTTGAGCTGACGCTGAATACCCCCTGCACGCTTTGGGATGTCCCCGAAAGCGTCCGTGATTACATGGAGTCCAAGGGCTGGACCAAAACGACCTGGAAGGCTGGTACCTCCGGCTTCACGGGTCATGACGAAGATATTCAGACGGTTTCCTCCAGCAACGTTGTTGTCTGCCGCCGCGATCTGGACGAGGAAGTCGTCTACCTGATCACGAAGGCGATCTGCGAGAGCGGCGATGAGCTCGCTGCAGCGTCAAGCGCTCTGGCAGAGTTTGACCCGAGCATCGGCTGGGTTACCATGGAAAAGTACATGCACCCCGGCGCGATTCGTTACTATAAGGAAATGGGCTACATGCCCTGACGGGGGTCGGCCGCTTCCTTACAGCAGCTTGTATTCGGGAGATATACGGAGCACCCGTATATCTCCCGAGTTAGAAAGGAGAGACCATATGAAAGACAAGCAGATCGATCTCCACAGGGTCATAACGGTGATCATCTCCATCGTGTGGATGGCGTTTCAGACCTATATCATCCTTGGCAAACCGATGAACCCCATGCTTCAGGTGCCTGTTCATCTGGTTTTCGCTCTGGCGATCATCTATCTTTATAACCCCATTGACAAGAAAAATGAAAAGCTTCGTAAACTGAAGTTCCTAGATTATATTTTCTATGCCGGGATTTTGTTCCTTGCATACTATTACATTTGCGAAACCGTTCGTCTGCAATCGCGTGTGCCGTACTTTTCCGCGTTGGAGACGATTGACATAGTAGCCTTTTTTGTACTGTGTATTGTCCTGCTGGAGGCAGTCCGCCGCACGCTTGGCTGGAACCTGATCATCTTTATTGCAATTTTTGTGCTATATGCCCTTTTTGGGCAGTATCTGCCGCGATCGTCCGGGCTACGTTCCACGAGCATTCGGCCTCTGGAGTTCGTTGAACTGATCTCCATGAGCTCCGGCGGTATTCTTGGCACGCCGCTGACGACGTCGGCGACTTACCTTTTCTACTTCATGATCTTCGGCGCGCTGTTTTCCACCTGCGGGGGCGGTCAGCTCCTTATTGAGATCGGCCTCAAATTCGGCAAAGGCCATGGCGGCCCGGCGAAGGCTGCTGTCATTTCCTCCGGCCTCCTCGGCATGGTGAGCGGCTCGGCCGTCGGCAACGTGTCCACGACCGGCGTCATGACCATCCCGATGATGAAAAAGGTTGGCTATACGCCGGAACAGGCGGGCGCTATCGAGGCAGTGGCATCTACCGGCGGACAGATCATGCCGCCCATCATGGGTATTGGTGCGTTCATTATGGCAGAGATGCTCGGCGTGCACTATATGGAAATCGCCAAGTCTGCCATTGTTCCGGCGCTGGCATATTACCTTGCCATTTTCCTCGTTGTTGACTTTATCGCCCGGAAAAATACCAATAATATTGAATCGAAGGGCTTTAACGTTCAGCCAATCCTCCCGCGCATATATCTCCTGCTTCCGGCGATCGTTCTGGTGTATTTCATCATTACCGGTATGTCGCTGATGCGCTCGGCGGCATATGCCATCGCGGTTATTCTCGTGCTGAACATCATCAACCCCAAGCGCGCGGCGTGGAAGGACGTATGGAACGCCATGCTCGTCGGCTGTAAGCAGGCAGCTAGCATTGCTATCCCCACGGCAGCGGTCGGTATCATTATCGGCGTTGTCGTAAACTCCGGCCTTGCCACGAAGCTCTCCTCTCTCATGATGAAGCTCGGCAGCAGCGGTATGTTCCTTGAGCTGGTGCTCTCCATGATCGGATGCATGCTGCTCGGTATGGCGCTGCCGACGGTTGCTGCGTACATGATCGCCAACATCCTCTTTGTCCCCACGCTCACGAAGCTCGGTGTCGACCGGCTGGCGGCAAATATGTTCGTGTTTTACTTTGGCATTTTCGCGCAGATCACCCCGCCGGTGTGCCTTGCGTCGTTCACCGCGGCCGGTATCGCTGGCGGCGATTCGTGGAAAACGGGCTGGACAGGCTTCCGGTACTCGATTGTGGCGTTCCTTGCACCGTATGCCTTCGTGTATAATACCGCGATTCTCTTGATCGGCTCTGTACCGGATATCATTCAGGCCGCGGCGCAGGTGTTCCTTGGAACGTTCTTCCTTGCCGCGGGCGTGGAAGGCTTTGTCGGAAAACCGGTGAAAAACATTGCTTTGCGCATTCTGCTGGTTGCGGCGGGCGCACTTATCATTATTCCAGAGGTCATTACGACGTTGGCGGGATATGCGCTTGGCATCGGCATCGTTGTTGCCGTGAACCTTCTTGCCCAACGAAAAGAGGGAAAGAAGGATAAGGCGTCCGAGCTCCGGCTGGCAGTCACAGCGGTCTCCGGTGCGCTGGTCGTAACGCCGGAGATCATTACGACGGTTGCGGGGCTTTGCCTGGCGCTGGGCATGCTCATCTGGAGCAAGCGCGCCGAGAAGGAACAGAAGAAAGACGTCGTATACGTGGAAGCCGGAGAGGTTCTGGAGACGGTTGCACAGGATATCGACGAGGACTGAGCTATGGCGTTGTCAATAGGTATCTGCACAAACTTCCTCGGAGAGGATCGCTACTCTCTTCAAACAGAACGGTATTCCGAAATATCTCGGGTTTTCGACTATGTCGAGCTTCCCGCCATGACGGTCACAGCGCTCAGCGATCCGGAATTTGACGCGCTGAGAGCAGAGCTCGAAAAGGTGGGCCTACGCTGTCCGGTTATGACGAACCTGTTTCCGGCGGACATCCCGCTGCTTTCACCGTCGCTGGATGCCGAAGCGCTGAAAGCGTATCTGGACGTATTGCTTCCGCGATGCCGGGCACTTGGCTGTTCCGAGCTCGTGCTCGGCAGCGGAAAGGCTCGTAGCCTTCGTCCCGAACAGGACGCAGAAGAAGGATATACGCGCCTGGCGGAGCTTTTGAATCGGAAAGTGCTTCCCACTGCGTCCGAATATGGGATTCGAATCATTCTGGAGCCGCTGAATCCGTTGATCTGCAACTTTATCTTGACGCTTGGAGAAGGTGCGGAGCTCTGCCGCCGGTGCGACGGCCAACTTGCGCTTCTGGCAGATTCACTGCATCTGATGCATCAGGAAAACATAGCCGGAGAGATCCTGAGGTACCGCGGGCAGATTACCCATGTCCACCTGTCTGAACCCGGGCGCAAAGCGCCAGAAACAAACGCCTCCCCTGCTCTGACAGCGTTCCTTCGTGCGCTTAAGACCGCCAAATACGACGGAAGCGTGAGCTTTGAGTGCCGGTTCCCGGACGGCAAAAGCATGCAGCAGGGACGGGCTGTGCTGCAAACCTTGTGGGATAAACTGTAAGGAGAACAAAGAATGTATACTTCATTGAAAGGCAAAACCGCCATTGTCACCGGCGCCAGCCGGGGGATTGGTCGGGGGATCGCTCTCGCTCTTGCGTCGGAGGGTGTGAATCTCGTACTCAACGCGACGAAGCCCGCTTCGCTGGAAGAGGTGCGCATGGAGGTCGAGGCGCTGGGCGTGTCCTTCGACTGCGTTGCCGGCGATATGGCCGACCCGGAAACGGCGCGACGCCTTGCCGCGCTTGCCATGGAGAAGCATGGCCGGATCGACATTCTGGTGAACAACGCCGGGATCCAGAATCGAAAAAAAGTTGCCGAGCTCTCGCTTGAGGAATGGGACCGGATGATTGCAGTGAACGAGAGCGGTGTTTTCTACATGTGCAAAGCCGTGCTTCCGTTTATGACGAAAGCGATGCAAGGCAGCATTATCAATATTACCTCTACTGCAAGCAAAACACCGCACCCCAACGCGGCCATCTGCTATGGAGCGTCAAAGGCGGCGGTCACCTATCTTACAAAGCACCTCGCCATGGAGCTCGGGCCGTTGGGCATCCGGGTCAATGCCGTGCAGTGCGGCCCCATCCGCTCGGATATGACCGACCAGTGGACGGACGAATACCGTGCCGCCGTGATGAAAAAGATACCGCTCGGCAGATTGGGAACCCCTGAGGACGTGGCGGCAGGTGTTGTGTTCCTTGCCTCGGATGAGGCGTCGTGGATCACCGGATGCAGTCTTAACTGCAGCGGAGGAAAGTATACAGAATAAACGGAGGAAAGCCGATGAACTACCCGGTGTTGCAGGAGCTGCCGTTTGACGGTACGATCTATCGGAACGGGCACATGAACACGCTCGAAGCGGTGCTGCCGCCGGGAGCATATACGTCACACCACTCCCCTGCGCTGTTGGAGCTGCCGGACGGCGACCAGCTTTGCGCGTGGTTCGCCGGAACATATGAGGGGAATACGGATGTGGGCATTGTCTGCTCCCGGCTTCCGTTCGGGGGCGAGAAATGGACGGAGCCACAGCCTATCTCGCACGATCCCGAGCGGAGTGAGCAGAACCCCTCACTCTTTCTCGCTCCGAACGGCGAGGTATGGGCGATGTACACTGCACAGCTCGCCCGCACGGAGGGTAAGGACAACATGCAGTATACCTCCGTCGTGCGCCGCCAGAAGAGCGCAGACGGCGGAAAAACGTGGAGCGATTACGACGTTGTGTTCCCGCGGGAGGGAACGTTCTGCCGCCAGCCAATTCAGATCCTCTCCAACGGGCGGTGGATCTTCGGCAACTGGATCTGTACCGACAGCGAAAATGGTCTTGCGGGTGACCCCACGGTGTTCCAAATCTCCGACGACGAAGGGAAAACCTGGCGCACGGTGGAGATGCCGGGAAGCCAGGGGCGCGTCCATGCGAATGTGGTCGAGCTCGAAGAAGGCCATCTAGCGGCATTCATGCGCAGCCGCGATGCCGACCGCATTTACCGCAGCGAGTCGCTGGACTTTGGTGAGACGTGGAGCGTCCCGAAGCCGACGCCGCTGCCGAACAATAACTCCAGCATCAGCGCCGTAAAACTGCGCAGCGGAAGAGTAGCCATTGCGTATAACCCCACATGTACGCCCTGTCCGGAGCCGGGCAAAGCGGCATGGCCGGGGCTTCGCTGCCCGGTGGCGGTGGCGCTGTCCGAGGACGGAGGAAAGACGTTTCCACTCATCCGGCATATGGAGCTGGGCGAGGGGTTCGTCGGCGCAGAAAACTCTACGAACAACCGCACGTATGAGTATCCATACCTGATGCAGGGGCGAGACGGACGGCTGTATCTTGCCTTTGCCTACAGCACGCGCCGCAGCGTCAAGTGGATGAGCTTCACCGAAGAGGACGTTGCCGGGGCAAAGCGCGAAGTGATCGGGCTTTATAACCCGACGGCGGCAAAAATGAGCTAAGGAAAGGCTATGAAAAACACGTTCACTCTCGCACATGTCGGCGTCAACACCGAAAACGCCGAAGAAGCGCTCGCGCTCGCGGAGCTTTTGTCCGGCATGTTCAATCTCGCGCCGCGCCACGGGCAGAAGTCCGAGTTCGCCGGGCCGTATTTTGAGTGCATGAAAGCGCCGTTCCACGGCAAAAACGGCCATATCGCCATGCAGACGCCGGATCTGGAGAGCGCCGTTGCGGAGCTCAGGGAAAAGGGCTTTTCCTTCCGCGAGGAGACCGCGGCGTACGACGACGCCGGGAAGCTCAAAAACATTTATCTCGCCGGGGAATACGGCGGCTTCGCCATCCACATCCTCCGGGGCTGACGACAACTTCTTTATCAAAGCTGCGAAAGCGTCATCCGCAAGGATGGCGCTTTCGCTATGCTCTGCGGTGCGGCAGGAAAACGCTTTCGCTTTTTTTCGTTGACCGATTTTTGGCAGGTATATATACTGAGCTCAACAAAAGGCGAGTTCCTTTTGTGACAAAACAATAAAGGAGCCGAAACGATGAAGAAGATCCTTGCACTGCTGATGGCAGTATGTATGATGCTTGCCCTGCTGACCGGCTGCGGCAGCGCCCCGGCCGAAACGCCGCAGACCCCGGCGGAACAGCCCGTCGCGGAAAAACCTGCAGAGAAGGAAACCGTCGCGCTCAAGGTGTGGGCCGATCAGGTCGAGCTGGAGCTGACGGAAAAGCTCTGCAACGATTTTGCCGCTGCGCACCCGGAAAAGGAATACGTGTTTGAGTTCGGCGCCGTCGGCGCCGTAGACGGCAAGAGCCGCTATCTCGAAGACCCCGCGGCCGCCGCGGACGTGTTCGTGTTTGCCGATGACCAGCTCATCGATCTCGTGAAGGCGGATGCGCTCTATGAAGTGACCATCAACACCGACGCGATCGTCGCGGCGAATACCGCCGGTTCGATCAACGCCGCGTCCTACGACGGCGTGCTCTATGGTTATCCCATGACCTCCGATAACGGCTACTTCCTGTACTACGACAAGTCGGTCTTCACCGAGGAAGACCTCAAAACGCTCGATGGTATCCTCGCCGCGGCCAACGCCGCCGGCAAGCAGGTACATATGGACGTCTCCAACGGCTGGTATCTTGCATCCTTCTTCCTTGGCAACGGCTGCACGCTGACCATCGAGGACGGCAAGCAGGTCATGGACTTCAACAGCCCCAACGGTCTCGCCGCTGCCGAAGCGATCCGTGAATTCTGCAACGACCCCGCGTTCGTGACCGGTGACGACTCCGTCCTCTCCGGCGGCATCGGCGATTCCATCGCCTGCGGCGTGTCCGGCACGTGGGTCGCCACCGCGATCCAGGAAAAGCTCGGCGAAAACTACGGCTGCTGCAAGCTGCCGACCTTTACCTGCGACGGCAAGCAGGTGCAGATGGGCTCCTTCCTCGGCTGCAAGATCTACGGCGTCAACTCCCAGACGGCTTACCCGGTGGACGCCATGGAGCTCGCGGAGTTCCTGACCTCCGAACAGACGCAGCTCGAGCGCTATGAAGCGCTCAACTACGGCCCGTCCAACGTTGCCGCGCTTGCGAGCGACGCGGTCGCGTCCAACCTCGCGCTGCGCGCTCTTGCCGAGCAGAGCAACTACGCCGTGACGCAGCTCGTCCTAGGCGGCTTCTGGGTCCCGGCGGAGGCGTTCGGCGCCGAGCTCGAGGCGCATACCACCGCCGATCTGCAGACGCTGCTCGATCAGCTGGTGGAGCAGGCGACCGCAGCCTGATATAAGACGGTAACGCACGGATAAAAGGGGCTGGCAACAGCCCCTTTTCCGGGTTTCATCTTCCGGTTTTTCCGGACCAAACCGAGGGATAGCGGAGGTGCGCGATGCACAGAGAAAAACGTCACATACTTCTGGATGCCGCGGCGAGAGGCGGTCTTTGGACGCGCCTGTCGTTTCTCATCATGGGCGCGGGCTGCATCCGGTATAAGCAGTTCGTCCGCGGCGCGGCGTATCTGCTCAGCGAGATCGGGTTTATTTTCTTCTTCCGGGATTTTGCGATGCAGTATCTCTCCAAGTTTGCAACGCTCGGCACGGAGACGCAGCGCAAGGTATGGAACGAGGAGCTACAGATCTTCCAGCGCTTCCCCGGCGATAACTCCATGCTGATTTTGCTCTTCAGCGTGCTCTCGATCGCGGTGTGCGCCGTGTTTCTCTATCTCTGGTATTCCAACATCCGGGACGCGTGGCGCGCGCAGGAGAACACCGAGCACGGCTGCGCGATCGCTTCCTTCCGGGACGATCTCCGCGCCATGCGGCACGAGAAATTCCATGTGACGCTGCTCGCGCTCCCGATGCTCACAATGGTCCTCTTCACGGTGCTGCCGATCGTCTTTATGATCCTCATTGCCTTCACGAACTTTGATGCTGACCACCAGCCCCCCGGAAACCTGTTCACGTGGGTCGGCATGTCGAACGTGACCGACATCTTCCTCGGCAATGCGATCAAGACGCGCACGTTTTTCGGTCTGCTCGGCTGGACGCTCGTGTGGGCGGTCCTCGCCACATTCACCAACTACTTTTTCGGGATGCTGCTGGCGGTCGCCATCAACAGCAAGCTCGTAAAGCTCAAGCAGGTCTGGCGCACCTGCTTCGTCATCGCCATTGCCATACCGCAGTTTGTAAGTCTCCTGCTCATCTCCCGCGCGCTGGAACCGGCAGGCGCGGTGAACGTGCTTCTTATGAAGCTCGGCATTATCCAGACGCCGCTGCCGTTCCTTCTGGACCCGACGCTCGCGCGCATCGTCGCGGTCGTGGTCAATATGTGGATCGGCATCCCGTATTCCATGATCACCTTCTCGGGCGTGCTGATGAACATCCCGGCGGAGCTCTACGAGAGCGCCGAGATCGACGGCGCGGGTCCCATGCGGAAATTTATTTCCATTACGCTGCCCTACATGTTCTTCGTCACCGCCCCGGCGACGATCACGACGTTCGTCACGAACTTCAATAACTTCAACGTCATCTATCTTCTCACCGCCGGCGGGCCGTTCTCGCTGGGCTATTACCAGGCGGGCAAGACCGACCTGCTCGTCACGTGGCTCTATAAGCTGACCGTGAACCGCAACGACTATTCGCTTGCCTCCACCATCGGCATATTCATCTTCCTGCTGGTGGGCACCTGCTCGCTGATCGTATACAACCGGACCGGAGCCGTAACGAAGGAGGATCAGTTCCAATGAAAAATGCACGCATCCGCCGCCGTGTTTCGGCCGTGGCGCTCAACGCGCTTCTTGCGGTCCTTGCCGTTTTGTGGCTCGTGCCGGTGTTCTGGCTGATTGTTTCGTCCTTCCGGGCGGAGCAGGGCGCGTATACGCCCTATCTCTGGCCGAAGGCGTTTACCTTTGATAATTATATCCGCCTCTTTACCGACCGGAGGTTGTTCGATTTCCCGCGCTGGCTCGGCAACACGCTCCTCGTCGCCGGGTGCAGCTGCGCTCTCACAACGATGCTCACGCTGATGGTGGCGTATGTCTATTCCCGGCTGCGCTTCCCGAAGCGCCGGTTTCTTATGAACGCCTCGCTCGTGCTGGGCATGTTCCCCGGCTTTATGAGCATCATCGCCATTTACCACTTTATGAAGGCCATCGGTCTGGATCAAACGCTGCTTGCCCTGATCCTCGTCTATTCCGGCGGCGCGGCGCTCAATTACTACATCGCCAAGGGCTATTTTGACACCATCCCCAAATCGCTGGACGAAGCGGCGATCCTCGACGGCGCCTCGAACAGCACGGTGTTCTGGAAGATCATCCTGCCGAACTCCAAGCCCGTCATCGCCACGACCGCCATCAACGCCTTTATAAACCCCATCGTCGATTACATTTTCGTCTCGGTCATTATGAAGGACAATTATAATAACTTCACCGTCGCCAAGGGCCTTTACACCATGGTGGACAAGACGAACATTTATGAATACTACACCGTTTTCTGCGCGGGCGCTGTCATTGTGGCGATCCCGGTCGTGCTGCTGTTCCTCCGCGTGCAGAAATACTATGTTGCCGGCGTTGTCGGCGGCTCCGTGAAAGGATAAGCTATGAATCCTGCAACGATATTTCACCGGCCGATGAGCGAATACGCCTTCGCGCTGGACGACACGCACTATATATTCCGCCTGCGCACCGGAAAGGGCGAAGCGGAGAGCGTTCGGTTTTACTATGCCGACCGCGCCGTGATGACCCCCAAACTGCAATTTGCCCCGCTGCCGATGGAGAAATTCCGGACGGATCGGTATTTTGACTGGTACGAGATCCGGCTCAAAACGCGCTTCGAGCGCATTGCCTACTATTTTGAACTCCAAAACGGCGTGGAAACGCTCTTCTACTACGGCGACTGCTACGAAATGGCGGGCACGCCCACGCGCGCGGACTATTTCCAGCTCCCGTTCAACCACCGCGCCGACCGGTTCGCGGCTCCGGCGTGGACGCGGGACGCCGTGGTATACAACATCTTCCCCGACAGCTTCGCTGCGGGGAAGCGCCTGGCGCCCAACGGCGCGCCGCCCTGCCGGGGCGGGACGGTGCGCGGCGTGACCGAAAATCTCGACTACATCACCTCCCTGGGCTTCAACTGCATTTACCTGAACCCGATCTTCGCGGCGAGATCGTACCACCGGTACGATACGCTGGATTATTATCGCATCGATCCGCACATGGGCGCCGAGGACGATCTCCGGGATCTTGTCCGCCGCGCGCACGCGCTCGGCATCCGGGTCATTCTCGACGGCGTATTCAATCATGTGAGCAGCGATCATCCCTTCTTCCGCGACGTGCTGGAAAAGGGGCGGGCTTCGCGGTACTATTCCTGCTTCTACGCGCTGCCGGAGACGCCGCGCCTGCCCGCCGCCGGGGAGCTGCCCGGCTATACCTGCTTTTCGTACGTCGCCGATATGCCGAAAACGAACACCGCTGACCCCTTCCTCCGGCAGTATTTCTGCGACGTCGGCGCGAACTGGGTGCGAAAGTTTGACGTGGACGGCTGGCGGCTGGATGTGGCGAACGAGCTGGACGACGGTTTCCTGCGCGCGTTCCGCGCTTCCGTCAAGGCGGCGAAGAGCGATGCGCTCATCGTCGGCGAGGTATGGGAAAATGCCGCGCATTATCTCGGCGGCGACATGCTCGACTCCGCGATGAACTACGATTTCCGCCGCTACTGCCGCCGGTTTTTTGCCGAGCAGATGGTGGACGCAGAGACCTTCGATACGAATGTGTCCACCCTGCTGCTGCGCTATAACGAAAACGCCCTCTTCGCCCAGCTCAACCTGCTCGACAGCCACGATGTGAGCCGGTTCCTCTCGCTCTGCGGCGGGAAAACCGAGCGGATGGAGCTTGCGGTGCTGCTGCAAATGACGTTCCCCGGCATGCCGTGCGTGTTCTACGGCGATGAGAAGGGGCTTTGCGGCGAGAGCGAGCCGGAATACCGCCGCCCGATGGCGTGGGACGCGAGCTCTCCGCTCGAGGAGGTGTATCGCCGGATGATCGCGCTGCGAAAGACGCACCCGGCACTGCGGTACGGCAGCTTCCATACGGAGCTTGCCTGCGGCGGGGTCTACCGATACAGCCGCGTCTGGAACGGTACGAAGATCACCGTTGCGATGAATCTTGGCACCGAGCCGGTCAAGGCCGAAAAGCGCGGGACGCTTCTCTTGAAAAAGGGAGAAAACCGTGACATAATCGGCGCATGGGAATACGAGGTATGGGAGGAACAAAACGACGGCGGTAACGATCTATGATGTGGCGCGCGAGGCGGGTGTCTCCATCGCCACGGTCTCCAAGGCGCTGAACGACAGCAGCACCATTTCCGAGCATACAAAGGAACGCATCCGGGAGACCGCCGAGCGTCTCGGCTACCGCCCAAACGCGCGGGCGCAGAGCTTTGCGCGACAGGCGAGCGGGACAGTGTTCTTCCTTGCGGACTTTTACCGGAACATTGCGTTTGAAAACCCGCACATGTTTGAGATCATCTCCGGCACAGCCGCGTATCTCGAAAAGAAGGGGTACTCGCTCCTTTTCAAGCCGCTTTCCCGGCAGGAAGCGCCCAAGGTCATCCGCGACATTATCCAGGAGCGGCAGGCGGACGCGCTGATCCTCCACGCGCACATCCTCACGGCAGAGCTCGCGGCGATCCTCACGCGCGTCGATTTTCCGTATCTCGTGATCGGCAAGCCGAACCAGCGCAGCAGCGTTTGCTGGATGGACGTGAACCACGAGCAGGCGGGGCAGATCGCCGCAAACTACCTGCTTGATAAGGGCTACCGCCATATGGCGTTCATCATGGGCCGCGAGGACGACGCCATCGCGCGCAGCCGTCTGACCGGTATCCGCCAGGCGATGGACGAGGAGGAGCTGGCCGTGGAGGTCGTTTGCGGCAGCTCTCCGTGCGATCTGGATGACGCGGCGCTCGACGAGTTGCTCTCCCGCCGCGTGCGGCCGGAGGTGCTGCTCTGCGCAAACAACCATCTTGCGCTGCACTGTCTGCAATACATCCGCCGCCGGGGACTGAAGATCCCGCAGGACGTGGCGCTGCTGACCTTTGATAATTATCCGTTTTCCATGCTCATGGACCCGACGGTCACCGCCGTGGAGGTTGATATGTACGATATGGGCGTCAACGCCGCGCGCTTTGTCCTCCAGCGCATCCGCAAGCCGAACCTGCGGACGCAGTCGTATGTAACGTCGCCGTGCATCCTCGAGCGGGAATCGACGTAAAAAGGCTCCCTCGTTGAGGGAGCTGGCAGCGGCAAAACCGCAGACTGAGGGATTGTAGTCTGCGGAAGGAGACAATCCCTCCGTCAAAACCTTCGGTTTTGCCACCTCCCTTTACACAAGGGAGGCGTGAAAAAAGCTCTATCCGTCCGGATGGAGCTTTTTGATATTCGGTATAGATCGATCAGCGCTTGCTGAACTGCGGAGCGCGGCGGGCGGCTTTGAGGCCGTATTGCTTTCTGCCTTACGGTCGAAAACTATTGATTTTACTGGGAGTTTTAAGATTTCGAGCCTCAGTTAACCGATCAGTTCACCCATTTCACGGCTTATCCGGTGGAGACTTTTTTGGGCGCAAATGCTTTGTTCACAACAGAGGACAACTCTTTAGGCTTATCTCCTTTCTCCTCACGGTATGCCAATTTGGATGGAGTGTGCTTTGAAGGTCTGCGCTATTATAGAATATCCCTGCATCATCGTCAATTGACGTTAGCTTAGGGAAACGTAGCAGTTGAAAGCTTTAAAATCATGGAGCTATCTTTGTGGTCTACATCTCTTGTATGTGGCCGTTGACTCCCGCTCCAAGCTGGCGAATTAATGTTAACCATACTTACTAATTATTGCATGGCGGAACTATTTCACGAAATCAATGAAGGCTCTTGCATTTGCGTTGATACTCACTTGTAATAATGAGTCAGTTTGTGAGCAAGATAAGGAGCATCAAAGGAGGTTTCACAACGGCTCTACCAATCAATATAACCGACCTTATCAACCGCAGGGTAGTGTAAAACGCCCGTGTAGGATACAAGCGCAACTGGAGTCCTGAAACGATTCTGCACCCCGTCTGCGTTTTTGCAAATGTTGGGGCAGACATTATCGTGCTGTGGATTCCCGGCGGAGACGCTCCCCCAAATATTACAAACAGATTGTGGTCATCGAGCCGCAACGATTTTTTATTGTTTCCTCATAATCTCTCAGTCAATGCAAAAAGCACCGGGCGAAGAAACTGGATCTCCGCCCGGCACCAATTTAAAAGATTCTGGTTATTGTCACATCACAAAGCCAAGCACCCCATACAGCACAAGGGAAATCGCGGCAAATATAAGCACATAAGGCATCTGCGTCTTGACATGATCAATAATATCGCAGCCAGTGGTGGCGCATGACATGATCGTCGTATCGGATATCGGTGAGGAGTGATCTCCAAAGATTGATCCTCCAAACACCGCTCCGGCAACAAGCGGGATACTTATTCCCATGCTGATGGCCATGGGCAGGCAGATGACCGACATGATGGCCATAGTCCCCATGGAGGTTCCTGTTGCAAAGGAGAGAAGCATACAAAGAAGAAAGCTGAGTGCGGGAAGGAATGCCGGGCTGAGAACGCCCATAAAGACGGAAGTGAGGTAGTTTCCGGTATCGAGGTCCTTCACGAGATTTCCCATTGTAAAACCGAAAAGCAAGATCCCCGCCACCGGGAGCATGGTGCCCATTCCTTTGAACATCTCATTTATCACTTCATCCACAGAAAACAGCTTTTGGGCTACACACAGAATACATATCGTCACCACAGCGAGAATACAGCCCCAGAGGAGGCTTTGCATACCGGCGCCCTGCGTGGGGTTTCCCTTGCCGGTGATGGTGAGTACGGCAAGAATCGTGGCAATAAGCACCCCCATTGGCAGCAGCATATTCAGAACGCGGGGCTTTGCCTTGCTGGGAGACATCGTCTCCTCGGTGAGTGTGCCGCCGCGGCCGGGATTATCAAGCGCACCCGTTTTCTCTGCGCGTTCTTCGGCTTTTCGCATCGGTCCTATGTTTATTCCGAATAAAGAGACAGCGAGCGTGCCAAACACGGCAAGGATACAATAGAAATTAAGCGGAATGGACCGGAGCAGAACCGAGATAGCTTCGTTTTCCGGAACGCCGCCGGAGGTGAGGTAACCCGCCAGGGCGGCAAGCCAGCCGCTGAGCGGAAAAAGGACGCACCACGGCGTTGAGGTTGCGTGGACGATGAATGCCGATTTTTCATGGGGAACCTTGAGCGCGTCATTGAACGGGCGTGAGACGGATCCTGTAACCATACAGCTGAGAGACCCCGAAGTAAAGATGATTATTCCAAGAAGCCAGGTGAAAATATTCGCGCCGCGCTTTGTCTTGATAAGCGCACGCTTCTTCAGCATGACCTCTGTAAACCCCTCCACGCCGCCGGATTTCTCTATAAGGTATATGAGTGCGCCGATGAGCAGGAAGGAAATGAGGGTGATCGTATTCCCATTGCTCTCAAAGGTGTGAATGAAGCTGTAGAAGGCGTCATTGAGGCCCGTTAGAGGAGCTCCCCCACACAGTACCATGGAACTCGTGAAAATACCGATGAGCAGCGAGATGAAGACATTTTTCGTCACCAGCGCCAACACAATCGTGAGAATGGGTGGAACAACTGACCAGAAACCGTACTGCATGAAAAGTACTCCTCCTTTATTTTCTTATACTTCTGCCGAGATCGTTTTGAACGATACGGCCTTTTTCTACAGCGGTAACTCCGCCAATAAGAACCCTGTCTATTCCTGTCGGCGCACAGACGGGATGCTGAAAATCCGCACAGTCCATGATGCTGTCTGGGTCGAATATCACCGCGTCGGCATCGGCGCCGACGCGCAGGCATCCCTTGGACGTAAGCCCGAGACGAGCGGCCGGCATGGCGGTCATTCGGCTTATCGCGTCATATAGGCTGAGCTTTCCGCGACGAGCAAACTGCGAAAGGAACCGAGGAAACGCCCCGGCGGCACGCGGATGTCCCTGACCGTGTGACAGTATCCCGTCGCTCGCCAGCATGACATTTGGGTGGGCAAAGGCACGGTCCACATCATCCTCTCTCATGACATAACACACAGTTAGACATTCCGGATGTGCACTTCGCACCTCGTTGAAAATGGCTTCGGTGCAGCGTTGCCCCTTATATTTTCCCTCACACAGCTCCACAGCATCGTAGGAACAGTCATAACGCTCCATCCAGCCGTCGTCATAGGTGGTGGAGCCTATTGAGGTTGAAAATGCATCGTATGGATAGCAGTCGCAGCTCACGTCAAGCCCATTCATACGGTAGCGGTCGATCATGCGCAGGAAGCTCTCCATCTGACCGAACCCTGCCATGCTTCCTATATGTGAAAGCTGTACGGGGATGCCGAGCTCTACGCCCACGTCAAGAATTTCTCTCCCGGCGGCAAAGACCTCCTGTGCGTCAGAACGAATATGCGCGGCAATCATTTTACCGCTGCCGCAGCACGGGCGCGCAGCGGCGATGATCTCCTTACGGTTCGTGCCGGGAGAATATCGCATCCCATACGACACGCCAAGACAGCCGCGCATAAGCGCACGATCTATCCCTGTGTTTATCAATTCGCGCTGAGCAGCTGTCGCCGGAGAATAGCGATCCATTACACCGGCACGCCGGCGAAAATAGGTGTGTCCTGCGAGCATACCTACATTTACAGCAGCTCCGTTTTGATCAACGATATCCAGATAATCTGCCGGATCGCAGCAGTTGTCGCCGCAGTTTCCGCCGATGGCCGTGGTCACGCCCATGCGCAGCATGCAGTGAAAGATCGAGCGGTCTGTATCTGCGTAGATTCGACCGTTCTCAATGGGGTCTTCATGCATATGTATGTCGATAAAACCGGGACAAACGACCTTGCCGGTTGCGTCAATGCGCTCGTCCGCATTAGGCATATCCTCCGTAACAGATGCCACACGCCCGTTTTCTATCAGTATATTGAGATGGGCATCGACCCTGTTTGCCGGGTCTATGAGATGTCCGCCGTAAATAAGAGTTCGCAAAGCACAGCACCTTCTTGGTTTTTATGGGACTATTATAAAGGAATTTTTTGCACAGTAAACCGCCGATGATGCTGAAAATATTGCAAAAAATGCTGGAAATGAAGCCGCATATTCTGTACACATCCCACTACCAGCCATCTGTGATTTCTACAATGGCGAGGTTGATAACGTAAATCGATTGCTCCTTATAAATACCGACGATTTCCAGCTCCTCACAGGAGGCAACAACCTCCTCCAGATACTGTTCGTAGGGATAGCTTTCACGAGTAAACGCGAGGATGTCTACGTTGAAAAAATCGCGGAATAGGGCTTCAATGCTCTCCTTGCGCATGGGGAAGGAGGCTTTCAGAACGGGACACCATTGCTCAAGCTTATCCTGCACCGAAAAATGCAGCTTCGCAGATTGATTATCCCGCTTTGCCTCGGCGATCATCTCCGCGGAGGCGTCCGTCGCCTCGATGTGTGCCGCCGCATTGACAATGTGTTTTGCGATCAGCCCCGTGCCGGTCGCCAGCTCCAGCACCGTTTTTGCTTTTACCACCGGCCGAATGAGCGCATACATCTCCTCATACGCCGCCCGATCCTTTCGCATAAAGCGGTCGTAGCGAGCGGCATTTCTGTCCCAGAAGTTCTCATGATCTCTCATGCCTGTCATTCTCCTCATGGCGGGCATCCGGCCCGCCGCTTGACATATTCCAGCAGTATATAGCACGCCGGACAATATTCCTCGCACCTTTATCCCATGCACGCCCTGGCAATACCGGCGCACTATGAGGGTGGCGGCCTCTGTTTTCGTTGCATTTTAAGTTAGCCAGCGCTAACCGCTTGGCAGAAGAAAAGGCAGGCCATCTGCGTGCAGTCTGCCAGAACCTATTCTTTCGCCCCTTATTATATCCGTATCCTCCTTTTTGTCAACTGCTTTGGTGTCTGTGATTGATGGTTTTGTCATTTTTACGAGTTTCTATTGACAGTCTGAACTGTATCTGATATAGTCACAGTATAAACTGTATCAACGACAAACGCAGTTACATTGGAGGTTAATAATGCGTCAGATATTACTATTTGCGGGTCTTGTCGCCTCGCTTGCGCTGCTGGTCGGCTGCGGAGCGGTCAAGGGCGAGCCGAACACCGCGGAGGACGTGCCCGATAAGGCGGCGTATCATAAGATCAGCGCCGAGGAAGCCCATGAGATGATGGCCTCGCAGGAGGTCGTGGTGGTGGACGTCCGCACCCGGGAGGA
>OKRW01000089.1_pt1 | contig 87857 bp, 99 predicted proteins | sample 1601151 | NCBI WGS metagenome assembly OKRW01 (sample SAMEA3541471, study PRJEB24748) | human gut metagenome | biome: human gut; feature: human-associated habitat; material: faeces | place: China | collected 2012 | reverse complement strand
AAATGAGAAAACCCTATTTTGGCTAGATGCCAAAATAGGGTTTATCTACAGTCTGAGACGTCACTTTTGTGACGTCTTATTTTATTATGCCCAAAACATCGGGAATATTCAATAGGGAGCGGTGAAAATATAATAGAAATCATAGCGGAGGTGGTGGCTATGATTTCTTATGAGCCTTTATGGCGGACGATGAAAGCAAAAGAAATGACGACGTATCGGCTGATCAAGGATTATTCGTTCAGCCGAGGGACGCTGGATGCGCTGAAACAGGAGCGCAATATTTCTACTGCTACGTTGAACCACCTTTGTGAGATTTTGGATTGTCGTGTGGAGGATGTGCTGGTGTACATTCCTGAAAAAGAAAAGTGAATTTAGATCGGCTTTCGGAGAAGTGGCCTAGCGCGATGGGCTGCTTCTCCGAATATTTTATTTGGAACGTTGATAAAGCTTGCGTAGGGTAATAAGCTGAGGAAAAGAAAAAGACAGCTACTGAGAGCGCAGGAGACGGTGTTTTGTAGCTGCCTGAAAAATCGCTCGAGGATTTGCGGCAGAATACATCACAGCGACATTTTGGTGCGCTGTGAGGGGCTGTGTTGTTTGTGGTGGCGGTCAAATATTATGGTGAACTTTTTCCGATGGCTGCTATTTCGCTAGAGACCGGCGGGCGGAAATATGGTACAATATGGCATGATATGATCTTTCGCGCGTGGCGGGAGCTGGGCGCCTGATGAAGGAGGAGCGTTGATGGACGAAAATTGCTCGTTGTCGCCAAATGTGGCGGCGGATCGTTTTTGGCAAAAAGTGCCGGGACAGATTCGCTGGACGTTTGTGATGGCGGTGGTCATGGGGCTGGTCACGCACATGTACGCGTTCACGAACGACCTGCTCAATCATGACGATATCTATCATCTGCTGCAATGTGAATACGGCGCGCAGTCTGGGCGATGGTTTTTGCCGATCGTGTTGGGCTGGGATGGCACGTACAGCATGCCGTGGCTGATCGGCGCGCTTTCTGTGCTTTGCCTGGCGCTGACGGCGTGCTTTACGGTAAGCTTGCTGCGCATTCAGGGGCGTCTTGGCGCACTGATAACGGTGACGCTTTTGGTGGCGTATCCGACTGTGGCGGCGACGTTCAGCTATATGTTCACGGCGGATGCGTATTTCTTTGGACTGTTTCTGGCGTCGTTTGCGGCCTATGCAGCGGCGCGGATGCCGCGCATGGGTCTGCCGCTGGGCGCGGTGGCGCTGATCCTGTCGCTGGGGATTTACCAGAGCTATTTCCCGGTGGCGGCGGTGCTGATGGTCGGGGCGCTGCTCTTTGACACGCTGGATGGCGAGCTTTCGCTGGGACGACTTTTCCTGCGCGGTGTAAAGATGGTGCTGACGCTGGGCGTGGCGATCGCAGCGTATATGGTGATCGCGCGCTGGGTGATGCGCAATGCTGGCGGCCTGACGGATTATATGGGCATTTCGGAGATGGGCCATCTTTCGCTTGGCGAGCTGCCGTCGCTCATTGTCAAATGCTATCAGGAGTACGGCAGTTATTTCTGGAACAACGGCACGGGCCAGCTTTTCACGTTTGCCAAGCCGCTGATCGTTGTGGCGCTGGTGATGGCGGTGGTTTTGCTGTTGACGCTCGTTGCGCGCAAGGGGGTCGGCCTGGGGCATGCGCTTTTGGCGATGGTGCTGGCTGTGCTCTATCCGCTGGCAGGTGATCTCATCCATGTGATGGTCGCTGGCGGCGCGGTGCACGATCTCATGCTTTACGGCACGATCTATCTGCTGGTGCTGCCGCTGGCGCTGGCGAGCTACGCGGAAGTGCATCTGGCGGAGCTCGGCGGAACGGGGCGGATCGTGACGACGTTTGTGGGCTGGGTGATCGTGATCTGCATGAGCTTCACGGCGTATTCCTATGTGGTGACGGATAACAAAGCCTATCTCAAGATGTCGCTCAGCCGCGATCAGCTCATGGCGTATTCGAACCGCCTGATCAGTGCTATTGAGCAGACGCCGGGCTATACGCCGGGGATGACGCTGGTGCTCACCGGCAGCTCGGTGGCGGAGCCGGGCTTTACGGCGCAAATTCCTGAGCTTTCGGAGCTCTGGATGGTGGGTGTGCTGGACGCTGGCCAGCTGCGTTCAAAATACAGCTATGGTGAATTTTTGCGGTATTACATGGCGTATCCGGGCGAGGTTTATCTGACGAACTCGTCGGACAATGTTGCGGACAAGCGCGAATGGGCGCGCGAGATCGCGGCGAAACCGGAAGTTGTGGCGATGTCAAATTATCCGGCGGAAGGCTCGATCGCCATTATTGACGGCGTGGTTGTCGTCAAATTGAACGCAGAACCGGAGCATAACGACTGACTGGCGGCGCTCGGATGAAGATTTTCGTCCGGGCGCTTTTTCTGTGGCTGTTGACAGGCTACTGTGCAGACGTTAAGCTGGAATGAGATCAGAGGAGGATGAACGATGACTTACGATTTTACAACGATCATGGAGCGGCGCGGCAAGGATGCGATGGCGGTGGATGCGCTGGGGCTGCAGGGTTTTCCGGGCGCGCCGAAAGAAGGCTTTGATGCGATCCCGATGTGGGTGGCGGATATGAATTTCCCAACGGTGCCGACGATCACTGAGGCGATCGCGCGCCGCATTGCGCATCCGGCGTTTGGCTATTTTCTGCCGAGCGATGCGTATTATGACGCGATCATTCGCTGGCAGCAAACGCGCAATGGTGTGGAGGATCTGACGCCGGAAGCGATCGGCTACGAAAATGGTGTGCTCGGCGGCGTCGCCAGTGCGCTCGCTGTGCTTTGCTCGCGTGGCGACAAGGTGCTCGTTCATTCGCCAACGTACATCGGTTTCACCGGCACGCTCACAAACAACGGCTACGAGATCGTGCATTCGCCGCTCGTTTTGGACGAGGCGGGCATCTGGCGCATGGATTTCGCCGACATGGAGGAGAAGCTTTCCAGCCAGCACATTCATGCAGCGATTCTCTGTTCGCCGCACAATCCGAGTGGTCGCGTCTGGGAGCGCTGGGAATTGGCGCGCGCCATGGCGCTGTTTGAAAAATACGACGTCGCCGTTATTTCTGACGAGATCTGGTCCGATCTTACTCTGCCCGGCTACAAGCATATCCCGACACAGTCGGTGAGCGAGGATGCGCGTCAGCGCACCGTTGCGCTCTACGCGCCGTCGAAAACGTTTAACCTTGCCGGCCTTGTTGGCAGCTACCACATCATTTACAATCCCTGGCTGCGCGACCGCATCGCCAAGGAAGCGTCCCTCAGTCATTACAACGCCATGAATGTGCTCTCCATGCACGCGCTCATTGGTGCCTATAGCGACGACGGACAGGTTTGGCTCGACGAGCTGCGCCAGGTTTTGGGCGGGAACGTGGATTTTGCCTGCGATTTTATCGCTCGGCATTTTCCCGGCGTGCGCACCGCGCATCCACAGGGCACCTATATGCTCTTTGTCGATTGCAGCGAGTGGTGCGCGCAGCATGGGCGCAGCATCGCCGACATCTTGCGCGCAGCCTGGGACGTCGGCGTCATTGTGCAGGATGGTCGGCCGTTTCACGGCGGCTGCCATCTGCGCATGAATCTTGCGCTGCCGCGCGCCCGCGTTGAGGAAGCGTTTGCGCGGCTCGCTCGCTATGTTTTCGTCGATTGAACGCCATCTCCGCAGGATCCTGCGGAGATTTTTATGCGTTCGCACGGAAAATCTGCCGCAGAGAGGGGACGCCGCGCGAAAAATATGGTACACTATTATGTGAGAGTTCATCGCCTGCGCGCAGGCGAAAGAGGTGAGAATTCATGCAGGAATTTCAATTTACAGCCAACACTCCAAGCGGAGAACGTGCCACAGCCATCGCTGGCGGCGCCACGCTTGTCGGGGTCATGCTTTTAATGTTCGTCATTTTCGATCTGTTGTTGCCAGATCTTTTGCCGAGTCGTGCGCTTTTCTGGGTCGTCGTCGTTGTGCCGGCGATCGTGGCATTTTCGATCGTCGTGCGGCGTATGCAACATTCGACCCTCGGCGAATACACACTGCGGCTGGATGGTCGCCATCTCACCGTTATTTGTCCGAATCAGACCGTCATCGATCTTGGCGAAGTGCAGCGCACAGCCATCGATCGCCATAAAGGCGACGGTAAATGCGCCGATTTTGCCATCGCCGGCAGCAAAGATCAGATCCGTCTGCGCGTGCGCAACGCCACCGAATGGAACGGCCAGAGCAAAGAGCGCGATTTCCGCAATCTTGCAAAGGCTGCTGCCGCCATCGAAGACGCGCTCATTCACTAGCACAGCCCACAAGGGGGACTCAGCATGTACCAACTATTTACCGATACCTCAGCCAATCTACCGACCGCGTTTTGCCGCGCGCATAATATCCACGTCATCCCGCTCTATTACTATATCGACGGCGAGGAGCACACCTGCCTCGACACCGCAGCTTTTGAGGACACCGCTTATTACACAGCGATGAAGGAAGGAAAAGCTGTTACAACCTCGCAGATCACGCCCGGCAATTTTATCCAGGCCTTCCGGCCCGTGCTCGAGCGCGGAGAGGATATCATCTACGTCTGCATGGCGCGCCGCATCAGCGGCTCTTACGACAGCGCCGCCAGCGCGCGCGACGAACTGCTGGCCGAATTTCCAGAGCGCCGCATCGCGCTCATCAACACCCGCGGCGCAGGTTTTGGCGAAGGCATCCCCGTTATGGTCTGCGCCGATGCGCGTGATGCAGGCGCCGATTTTGATGCCGCCGTTGCCGCTGGCGAGCGCTGCGTGCGTTACATTTATCAGGTTTTCACCGTTGACGATCTCATGTATCTCGGCCGCACCGGACGCTGCTCCAATTTCAGCGCCTGGGTCGGCAGCGCGCTGAATATCAAACCGTTGCTCAAAGCCGCTGACGAAGGCGTCATCGTTACCTTCGCCAAGATCCGCGGCCGCAAGAAAGCCATCAAAGCCCTCGCGCAATATTACGACGACAACGTCGTCCGTGCCGACGAGCAGACCGTTTGCATCAGCTACGCCGGCTGCCCCGACGACGCCCAGACACTCGCCGCAATGATCCGGGAAAACCATCCACCGAAAGAACTCTGGGTCGTTCCCCACGAGCCAGTCACCGGCTCCCACCTCGGCCCCGGCGCCCTCGCTCTCCTTTTCATCAGCAAGCACAACCGCGACACCGGCGAAGACGACGGGCTGTATTGAGCGAAGGCTGACAGAACGTGTATTGGCATAAACGCAAAGGAATTTGATCATGGCAGGACTTCTTAAAGATGAATTTGTGAGCGAGGTGATGACCGAGCTCTCGTGGATCATGCGCGTGATCGATGATCTGTGTGAAAAAACAGGACTTGAAACCTACGAATCAACGCTCATAAAATATCGCGTGCAGCCAGAAGAGGCGCATGCGATCGAGAAATTTTTCGGCAGCCATCTACAGGAGATCGAGGCGCTGCCGTTGGCTGAGATTCGCCAGATGGTAGCGGCTGACTTCTATGAAACGACCGGAAAACCCTGGCATCTTGCAGATGAGATCCTCGAAAAACTCCTGACGCGCTTGAACGTTGCTTATGGCATCGAAGCCATCCGTGAAACGATCGAGCGCTTGAAAAGCGACAACTGAAAAAATGCGAGCTCGGCAAACGCTGGGCTCGCATTTTTTGTGGAGCATGTAGCAGATATGTGTTAGAATGTGTGCAAAGAATACGGAGGTGATCCTGATGGGGATCTGGAATTGATCGTGCAGGTCACGATCGCTGACCTGCTGTTGTCGCGCTGAACGATGAAGGAGGTCAATATGAGTTATTTTGTTTATCAAGGAAAGAACATTTACTATACGTCAGAGGGCGGCGGTATGCCGATGTTGTTTTTGCATGGAAATACGGCGTCGTCGATGATGTTTGAAATGTTGATGCCGCTTTACACGGATGAACTTGAGGTCATCCGCATGGATTTTCTGGGGAATGGGCGCTCGGATCGCGTGGAACGATTCCCGGAAAATATCTGGCTTGACCAGGGGAAGCAGGTTGTGGCGTTGGCGGAGTCGCTGGGCTATAACAAGATAAATCTTATCGGAACGAGCGGCGGCGCTTACGCAGCGATCAACGCGGCGCTGCTGCGGCCGGAGCTGTTTCACTGTGTGATCGCAGACAGTTTCGATGGTCAGCGTTTGGCGCCGGGATTTTCCGCTGCGCTTCGCGCTGAGCGCGCGGCTGCCAAAGCGGATGACATGGCGCGAGGTTTTTACGAATGGAATCAGGGCGTAGATTGGGAGCGGGTTGTTGACCAGGATACAGAAGCGCTCGTGGCGCTTGCCGAGAGTGGCGCGTCGCTTTTTATCCGCCCGATCGAGACGATTCAGGTGTCGCTTCTCATCACTGTGAGCCGCGCCGACGAGATGCTTGCAAACGATATGGCGGCGGAATGTGCTCAGCTCAGCGCCGCGAATCCGTTGATCCGCTATAAGATTTATGAAGATGGCGCACACCCGCTGATCCTTTCAAAAGCGGAAGAGATCGCGCGCGTGGTGAAGAGATTTTTGTTGGAAGCATAATTAATTTGGGACGTCCTGTAGCGGGGCGTCCTTTTTAGGTAGTGGCGAAAAAATGCGCGTTGACGTGTTCTTGACGTGATGCAGGAAGAAAGGGTACAATCATTTTCAGACGAGAGGATGCGCCCTGCGTGTTCTCAGATAATCATTTTAGGAAAGGAATGTTCGTATGAAAAAGAAATTATTGGCGTTGCTCTGTATCTTGTCGCTTTCTGTTGTCGCTCTGGCAGGCTGTGGTTCATCAGACGCACCTGTTTCTGGCAGCGCTGCTGCCGATCAGGCGAGCGCCGCTGAAGAAACAGCCGATCCTGTGGATGTCAACGTCATGGCGCTGAAAGGACCGACTGCGATGGGCATGGTGAAATTTATGAACGATGCGGAGAGCGGCGAACTCACCGACAACAATTATAATTTCAGCATCACGGCTGCCACTGATGAGGTTTCTGCAGCGCTGATCCAGGGGAAAACAGACATCGCGGCTGTGCCAGCCAATCTGGCTTCTGTGCTCTATAACAATACCGACGGCGGCGTGCAGGCTTTGGCCATCAATACGCTCGGCGTGCTCTACATTGTTGAAAATGGCGACAGTGTGCAGTCTGCTCAAGATTTGCGCGGCAAGACCATTTATGCCAGTGGCAAGGGAACCACACCGGAATACGCCCTCAACTATATTCTCAAACAAAACGGCATCGATCCAGCGAGCGATGTCACCATTGAATGGAAGAGCGAGCAGGCTGAATGCCTTTCTGCTATTCAAAATGATGCGAATGCCATCGCGATGCTCCCACAGCCATTTGTGACCACGGCCCAGGCGCAGAATCCAGACCTGCGCGTGGCTCTCGATCTGACTGCCGAATGGGACAAGCTGCAAGCTGACAGCGACGCACCATCCAGTCTCGTGACTGGCGTGGTCGTGGCGCGCACGGATTTTGTCGAAGAACATCCAGAAGCCGTTGCTGCCTTTATGAAGCATTATCAGGAGTCGGTCGACTATGTCAATGATAACGTCAGCGACGCAGCGAAGCTGGTCGGGAATTATGAGATCGTCACCGCTGAGGTGGCGGAAAAAGCCATCCCTGAGTGCAACATCGTTTTCATCAGTGGTGATGAGATGAAAGAAAAGCTTTCCGGTTACCTTACCGTTCTTTTTGACCAGAATGCGGAATCTGTTGGCGGTGCGCTTCCGGATGATGCCTTCTATTACAGCCGATGAGTTCTAAAAAAAGTCGTGGCCCCATTCGTCTCTGGGCGGTGCTTGTCTGGTTAATCGTCTGGCAGCTCGGCGCCATGGCGATCGATCAGAAGATCATTCTGGTTTCGCCGTTCAGTGTGTTGGCACGATTGCTGGAGCTTTTGCCGACGCGGGATTTCTGGCAGACGATCGCCTATTCGCTTTTGCGCATTACGCTGGGCTTTTTCTGTGGCGTGATGGCGGGAACGGTGTTTGCTGCGCTTTCGTCCCGTTTTCACCGAATAGAAGAGCTCCTGGCTCCGCTGCTGTTGGCGATCAAATCGATTCCTGTAGCGAGCTTCATTATCCTGGCGTTGATCCTTTTTTCCTCGCGCAATCTTGCGGTGCCGATCTCGTTTCTCATCGTGCTGCCGATCGTTTACAGCAACGTTTTGAGTGGCATTCGCGCCGCTGACCGCGATCTGTTGGAAATGGCGCAGGTTTTTCGCGTGCCGGCGCTGCGGCGGTTGCGCTATGTGTATCTGCCGCTGGTGATGCCATATTTTCAGTCTGCCTGTGGCTCGGCGCTGGGGCTCAGCTGGAAGTCCGGCATTGCAGCCGAAGTCATTGGCATGCCCGATGGCTCCATCGGCGAGCAGCTGCAGCAGGCCAAGCTCTATCTGGACACGCCAGATCTTTTCTGCTGGACGCTGGTGATCGTTTTGGTGAGCCTGGCGTTTGAGAAAATTTTTCTCGCGTTGCTTGGCTGGACACAGTGCGCGTTGGAGAGGATGTGAGCCATGCAGGATATTGTGATTGAAAACCTTTGCAAAGCGTACGAGGGAAAGCCTGTTCTGGATCATTTTTCTGCCACGCTTTCTGCAGGCAGTATCACCGGGCTTATGGCGCCCTCCGGCGCTGGAAAAACCACGTTGCTGCGCTTGCTCATGGGACTTGAAACACCAGACAGCGGCACGATCACCGGCCTTGCAGGCGTGCGTCTGAGCGCGGTTTTTCAGGAGGACCGCCTCTGTGACAATCTCAGCGCGGTGAGCACTATTCGCCTTGTGAATCCTCTGCTCAGCGTGCAGGAGGTGGAGCGAGCGCTCGAGCGTGTCGGTCTTTCTGACGCTCTCTGGCAACCTGCGCGCGCGCTTTCCGGCGGCATGCGGCGCCGTGTCGCCATTCTCCGTGCGCTGTTGGCAGAATACGATTTTCTCTTGTTGGACGAACCGTTTAAGGGGCTCGATAAAACCACGAAAGAAATCGTGATGGCAGACACCCGCCAGCGTATCCGCGGCCGTACTGTGCTTTTCGTGACCCACGATGCCAGCGAGCTGGAGGCACTGGGCGCTGACCAAACGCTCAGCCTTCCGGTGTGCGTTCGCACTTAGAACGTGCTGGCAGCAAAACGGAGAAGATAGAGATTGTTTTTGAGCAATAAAAAATGCGAACCTGGCAAAGGTTCGCATTTTTCGTTTAGTCGTCGGCCATGTGGCGTGGCATCTGCCAGGCGTGGTGGTCGGTGTGCAGGAGATGGTGGGCTTTCTCGCTCATTGGTTTGCCGAGATAGAGTCGGTAGAGATCGAGAATGTCCGGATTTTCGTGACTGAAGCGGATGTCCATGTCGCGGTCGATCTTCCAGAGGGCGGCGCCGCGGTAGACGTTGAGATCGATGCCGTCGAGGATTGGCTGACCGCCGCCGCCAACGCAGCCGCCTGGGCAGGCCATGACTTCGACGAAATCGTAGCGGGCTTTGCCGCTCTTGATGGCGTTGAGCAGCTTGCGCGCGTTGCCAAGCCCGCTGATGACGGCAACCTTGACGCTGCCGGCGCCAGGGATCTCGAAGGTGGCTTCGCGGCCTTCGCCAAACTGTACGTCGCGCACTTCTTCAAAATCGTCGGCGTCTGGATTGAAGCCGGTGATCATGTGGTAGGCGGTGCGCAGTGCGGCATCCATAACGCCGCCGGTGGTGCCGAAAATGGCGGCAGCGCCGGTGGAGGTGCCGAGCGGATGGTCGAAGTCGGTGTTTGGAATTTCGTCAATGAGAATGTGGTCGGCGCGGACCATGCGGGTGAATTCGCGGGTGGTGAGCACGATGTCGACATCGGGATCGCCGCAGGCGTCACGCATTGGTTCGAGGGCACATTCTTCTTTTTTGGCGAGACATGGCATGATGGAGACCATGCAGATCTTGTGCGGATCGGCGCCGATGGACTGTGCAAAGTAGCTTTTGCAGATGGCGCCGAACATCTGCTGTGGGCTCTTGGCGGTGGAGAGGTTGTCGGTCATTTCCGGGAAGTTGGATTTCAGGAAACGGACCCAGCCTGGACAGCAGGAGGTGAACATTGGCCACTTGTACTGGTCGCGATGGGTGAAGCGCTCGATAAATTCGCTGGCTTCTTCCATGATGGTGAGATCGGCGGCAAAGTTGGTGTCGAAAACGTAGTCGAAGCCGATCTGCTTGAGCACGCCGACCATTTTTGGTGTGGAGAAAATGTCGCTGTCGATGCCGAGCTCTTCGGCCCAGGCGACGCGCACAGCAGGAGCAACCTGCACGACGGTGATGGTGTCTGGATCGGCGAGGGCGTCGAGAACTTTTTCGGTGTCGTCGCGTTCATGGAGCGCGGCGGTTGGACAATGGGTCACGCACTGGCCGCAGAAGGCGCAGTCGGCTTCGCGGATGGTGCGGTTGTAGCTGACGTCGACGGTGACGCGGGAGCCGGTGCCGGCGACGTCCCAGATGTTGAGGCTCTGGATCTTGTCGCAGACCTGGATGCAACGCATGCATTTGATGCACTTGGAGGCGTCACGGATGAGCGGGGAGGTGAGATCCCAGTCAAACGGTTCGATGTATTTTGGAAACGGATTGGAGAGCACGCCCTGCTCAAAAGCGATGCGCTGCAGCTGACAGTTGCCGTTGCGCATACAGGTTGGGCAGTCGCAGTTGTGCTGTGAGAGGATGAGCTGCAAATTGGTGCGGCGTGCCTGGCGAACGCGAGGGCTGTTGGTGTGGATGACCATGCCTTCGGCGACGGTGTCGATGCAGGCTGGCAGCAGATGATCGTAGCCTTCCACTTCAACGATGCACATGCGGCAGGCGCCGATCTCGTTGATGCCTTCCCAGTAGCAGAGGCTTGGCACTGGATGGCCGGCGATCTCTGCAGCTTTGAGGATGGTCAGGCTGGATGGAACGCTGAGTTTTACGCCGTCTATTGTGATGTTTACCATTTTGTATGTCTACCCCCTTTGAAAATGCCGTAGCCGAAGTGGTCGCAGCGCAGGCAGCGGCTGCTTTCGGCCATGGCGCCTTTTTCGGTGAGGCCGCATTCGATGCAGATGAGGTCGTTTTTGCGCTCGCTGGCTTCGCGTTCGGTGGTGTTGACGCGGGCGCGCTGCGGTTTGTCGTCGAGGCTTGGATCTGGGATGTCGACGTCGACGGTGATCTCATGCTTAAAGCCGAGGTATTCGTCGATGTTGGCTGCGGCAACCTTACCAGCGGCGATGGCGCGGATGGCGCTGGCCGGACCGGTGACGCAGTCGCCGCCGGCGAAGACGCCGTCCATGTGTTCGTCGGAGAGTCGGCTGTCGGAGAGGGCGCTGATGGCGCCGTGGAAAACTGGGACGCCGGCTGCTTCGAAAGCGAGCGAGTCGATGCCCTGGCCGATGGCTTCGACGATGATGTCAGCAGGGATGCGCGTTTCTTCGACTTCGTCGGCAGACAGAGATGGCTTGCCGCGCTTGATGAGCCCGGTCAGCTGTTTCTGTGCGATGAGCGCGGTGGCGTGGCCGTCTTCGTCAGATTCGATGCGCACTGGTGCGTACATTGTGAGCATTTCTACACCTTCGGCAATGGCGCCTTCGATCTCTTCTGGCAGCGCGGTCATATCTTCCTGGCGACGGCGATAGACGCAGGTGACTTTTTCAGCGCCGAAGCGGATGGCCGAGCGCGTAACGTCCATGGCGACGTTGCCGCCGCCGATGACGACGATCTTTTTGCCGTGGAAATCCGGATAGATGTCGTCGCCGATCTGGCGCAGGATTTCAACGGCGCTGTAAACGCCTTCGCTCTCTTCGCCTTCGATGCCGGTCTTCTTATCGGTGTGGGCGCCGATGGCGATGTAGATGCAGTCGTAGTTGGCGTCGAGATTGGCGAAAGAAATATCTTTGCCGACTTCGGTTTCTGTGCGTACTTCGATGCCTAGAGAGAGGATCGAGTTGATCTCGCGGTCCAAGAGCTCGCGTGGGAAGCGATAGCTTGGAATGCCGTAACGCAGCATGCCGCCGAGCTGTTTGAACTGTTCAAAGATCGTGACCTTGTGGCCCATCAGCGCCAGATAATAGGCGCAGGAAAGTCCGCCAGGACCGCCGCCGACGACGGCGACTTTTTTGCCGGTGGCTGGCGCGCATTTAGGCTGTGGCACATCGCCGGCGGTATCGACGGCGTAGCGCTTGAGGCCGCGGATGTTGATCGGTTCGTCGAGCATGGTGCGGCGGCAGCGCGCTTCGCATGGATGCTCACAGACATAGGCGCAGGCCACAGGGAATGGATTGTCCTTGCGGATCAGGCGCACCGCGTCGGCGCAGCGGCCTTCGCGAATCAGCGCGATGTAGCCAGGAATATCGACGCTGGCTGGGCAGAGCGCCACGCATGGCACTGGCTGTTCCATGTTGCCGAGGCAGCGATGGTTCTGGATGTGTTCGATGTAGTCGTCGCGGAAGCCTTTCAGGCCGGAGAGCACCAGACGCGCTGCGTGGGTGCCGATGGCACAGGAGGCTGTGCTCTCAATGATCTGCGCGGTGCGCTCCATGACTTCGAGGTCTTCCATTTTGCCCTTGCCGCGCAGGATGCCGCGCATCAGGTTCGAAAGCTGGCCGAGACCGATGCGGCATGGCACGCATTTCCCGCAGGTCTGCGCGTGGCAGAGATTGAGGAAGTTCAGCGACATGTCGATCGGACACAGCCCAGGACCGGACGCGATGATGCGACGCTCCATGTCGTGGTAGAGCTGGTCCACGACCATTTGGGCCTGGTCGGGAGTATTGATGTCCAATCTACTCAAAGTTTCCACCTTCTTTGTATGTTTTCGTTTATGAACATAAGGTTCATTAATGACAATAATTCCAATTATATTATGACACTTCGCCGCCACGGTGTCTACGCCTGATCAGATTTTTGCGCAGAAAATTTGTACAAAAAATGAATGAGCGGAGAAAATTTCTGCGTGCTGGCTGAAAGATTTCTGGCGAAAAAAATGAGCCTTCTCCGCAGAGAAGACTCGAGAAAAATATTATTGCTTTTTGCCGCTCTTCAGGCCTTTCATGGCGCAGAAGAACATGATGACGCCGAGAGCGAAGTTCAGATACAGCGCCCACTGGGTGCCGTTGGCGGTGCCTTGGGCGATGTCATCTGGCAGCGCGGCCTGGCCGAAGGTGATCAGTGTGGAAGCAACGGCGGTGCCGATGGCGCCGGAAAGCTGTTGCAGGGTGTTGATGACGGCGGTGCCGTCACCGTATTGATTGCCTGGGAGATTGCGCAGGGCGAAGGTGGTCGTGTTCCCGAGCGCGAGGCTCTGGCCGACGCAGTAGATGACGCAGATGCCCATCATCACATAGGCGCTGACGTGGACCATGAAGAGCATTTCCAGCACGAGATCGGCGAGGATGAGGATGAAGCCGATGGTGACAGGGATCTTTGGTCCGATGGTGTCATAGATGCGGCCGGAGAATGGGTTCATCACAGCGCCGATGACGCAGGCTGGCAAAACGATGCAGCCGGCGACGAAAGCGGAGACGCCGCCGTGGAGTTGGAACAGGTTCGGGATCATAAAGCCGCGCGTCAGCGTTGCAAACTGCGCCAGCAGAAGCGCGATCAGGCAGAAGGTGAAGGTTGGTGTTTTGAGAATGTCGAGATTGAGCAATGGTTTTTCGATCTTGCGTGCGTGACGCACAAAAAGCACCAGAAGTACGACGGCAAAAACGAGCATCCCCCAAACGATCGGGCTGCCGAGACCGACGTGGCTGATCGATGAGGTTGGGTAGATGATGCAGAAAAAGCTGACGCCGAGGAGCAGGAAGCTCAGGAAATCGAACGGCGCTTTTTCCAGCTGGCGCGACTGGCGAATGCAGGTGAAGCCGCAGAGCCCGGCGATGATGAGCAGCGGCAGCATGCAGCCGAAGATCATGCGCCAGCCGGCGATGCCAACGATCATGCCGCCGAACGCAGGCCCGAGCGCAGGCCCGAGGACGATGACGAGGGTAGCGATACCCATGATGGTGGCGGTGTTTTTGAACGGCACCTGCTCAAGGATGATGATGTTCATCAGCGGGATCGTGATACCGCCGCTGATGCCCTGCAGGATTCGGCCGATGATCAGCACGGAGAAGCTTGGCGACCAAAGCCCGAGCAGCGTGCCGATGGTGAAAAATGCCCAGGCGGCGATGAAAAGGGTTTTCATCTTAAAGCGTTTGGTCAGCCAGGATGATGTTGGAATGATGATTGCGAGCATCAGCAGGTTGACGGTTGTGACCCACTGCACGGTGGATGTTGGAATGCCAAATTCCTGCATCAGCGTTGGGAAAATGACGTTCATGGCTGTTTCTGAAGCGATGGCGACAAATCCCATCAGCCCCAGAGCGACGACAGAAATGATGAGTCGTGCGTCGAGACGGCGTTCAAAAGTAAAAGCTTCACTCATGTTGTGATTTTAGACCTCCTTAGAATCAGATAGCGGGAGCTTGAAATTGTCATCTTTGAGGCGCTCCCAGGTCTCTTCGATGACTGCGACAGTGACACAGATGTCGCGTTCGGGAATATCGGCGAAAAGCTCGGTGAGATGCTCGTGGAATTGCGCCACGTGTACATCGTAGAGCTCCTGGCCGTAAGGTGTCAGCACCAGCGTGTGGCTGCGCTTGTCGTCTGCCGCCGGGCGCGTCGTTCGATGGCACCGTGTTCTTCCAGCGTGGTCAGCATGCGTGTGACGCTCGGCATCGTGCCTTCGAGAAAACGCGCCACGTCGCTCGGGCGCACGCCGTCCTGACGGAGCCCGATCTGGTAGATGGCGTCGATCACATGCACCTGACGCGGCGCCATCCAATCCGGCAGCGGCGGCAGAATGCTCAGCATGCGCTTGGCAAGCTGACAGGCGTCCAAAAACGCCCGGGTAAGACAGGTATCTATTTTAGGTCCCCTCCTCAAATGTTACCACGGGTAATTATCAGAAAAAAACACTATAATTATAGGGCCGGCGCGTACGATTGTCAACTGCTTTTGAGTACTGACGGAAAATATGCTATACTAATGAAAGAAAATTGATCGGGAGTGATTATTCATGAGAAAAAGTCTTGGCGTTCAGCCACGTATTTATCCGGAACCGGTGCTCATCATCGCTGCTTACGATGAAAATGGCACGCCGCAGTGCATGAATGCTGCCTGGGGCGGTCTCTGCGCGAGCGATAAGATCATGATGAGCGTAAATCCTGCCCACGCGACGGTTGCCGCGCTGCGCAGCGCTGGTGCCTTCAGTGTCAGCATGGGGCAGGCGGATCAGGTTGTGGCCTGCGATTATGTCGGCATCACCAGCGGCAACAATGTTGCAGATAAATTTGCGCGCGCTGGTTTTCATGCGACGAAATCTGAGCTGACTGGCGCGCCGCTCATCGACGAGCTTGCCTACACTCTTGACTGCACGCTCGAAAGCTACGACGAGGAAAGCCACATCCTCATCGGCACGATCCGCGACATCAGCGTTGACGAGCGCATTCTCACTGCTGAGGGCACGATCGATGTTCCGGCGCTGGCGCCGCTGTCCTTTGATCCGCACACGAAAAAATATTACAAAGTCACGGAAGCCGTCGCCGACGCGCGCAGCGTGGGCAAAGCGCTGCAGTGAGCAGCGAGCTGATTTCTGCTGGAGCCTGGAGAATTTCCAGGCTCTGTTTTTTATGGGTGCTGGCAGATGTGTGCAGGATGCTAAAAAGATTGACAATTTCTGACGAGTGTGGTAACTTTTGAGATAGACTGATACAGTTTTTAAGAAAATCATTCCTGTTATAGAATAGAAATAAATGAGGTGTATACTATGGTGACGGAACGCATTGAAAAAATTCGCCAGAATTACGTGAACAACAAGCCTGCGATCTCCACGGAACGCGCCTGGCTGTGGACGGAATCCCACAAGCAGACGGAAGGGCTGCCGGTGTGCATCCAGCGCGCGCGGGCGTTTTACGACTGCTGCGACAAATTGACGGTACATATTTTTGAGGGCGAGCTGATCGTTGGGGCGGTTGGCGAGCACCGCAAGTGCGGCATTCTGACGCCGGAGTTTTCCTGGCTCTGGGTGGACAAGGAAATGGACACGTTTTCTGACCGTCCGCAGGATCCGTACGAAATGACCGATGAACAGCGTGCGTTCATGCGCGAGCAGGTGTTCCCGTACTGGAAGAACAAATCACTGGAAGAAGCATTTCTGGCACGTGTGCCGGAAGACACGAAGCACATTGGCGTGGACACAGGCGTGCTCGACAACGACTCGAAATGGCGCCAGGCTGTCGGCGAGATCACGCCGGATTATCAGGATGTGCTCTTTAAGAAAGGCTTCGGCGGTCTCATTCGCGAAGCGGAGGAACACATTGCTCAGCTGGATATGACCAATCCGGAAGACGAAGACAAGCGTGATTTCTACGAATCGACGCTGTGGACGAGCCGCGGCATCATCCGCTATGCGAATCGCTACGCCGATGCGGCGGAGGAAATGGCGAAGACGGAGAGCGATCCTGTGCGCGCCGAAGAGCTGCGCGTGATCGCGAAAAACTGTCGCCGCGTGCCGGAAAATCCGCCGGAATCTTTCTACGAAGCGCTGCAGTTTATCTGGTTTGTGCAGATCGGCGGGATTCTGTCGGAAAATCCGCTGTCGCTGAATCCTGGGCGTTTCGACCAGTACATGGATCCGTACTACGAAGCGGATCTCGCGAAAGGCGCGATCACGCCGGACGCTGCGCAGGAGCTCATCGAAGCGTTGTGGCTGAAATATTCTGAGTGGGTCTGGACGATCTCGTCGAACACGGCGGATTATTTTGCTGGCTACAACCAGTTCCAGAATCTCACCGTCGGCGGCAAAAAACGCGATGGCTCCGACGGCACAAATCCGATCACCTACATGGCGCTGAAAGCGACGGAGGAAGTCAAGACGCACCAGCCAGGGCTTTCTGTGCGCGTGCAGGCGGATTGTCCAAAAGAATTCCTCGACGCTGTCTGCCATCTTGTGGCGCAGGGAACAGGTTTCCCAGCGATCCACAGCGATGCCGTGGGCTATCAGATGCTCCTGAACGCTGGCTATGAACCAGACGACGCCCGCGACTGGAACAATTGCGGCTGCGTTGTGCCGCATTTCCGCAAGACTGGCGAATGGACAGCGGCTGTGAATATGAACTTCGGCTCGGCGATGGAATATGCGCTGAACCAGGGGTATTCGTTGATGACTGGCGAAAAAATGGGGCTGGACGAAAAGCCAGCCAGCGAGATGACGAGCTTTGACGACGTGAAGAACGCATTCTACAAGCAGTTCGACAACCTCTGCCGCCATTCGATCATCCTCACCATTGAAGCGCAGCGTCTGCACAAGGAAATGGTGCCGCGCCCATTCCTTTCGTCCTGCATTGAGCACTGCATGGAAAGCGGGAAGGATCTTTCCCAGGGCGGCGCGAAGTACAACGTCGGCCCGGTCATCACCGGCATCGGCCTGGCGGTCGTGGCCAATTCTCTGGCGGCTGTGAAAAAGCTCGTTTTCGAGGATCAGGTCTGCGACATGCAGACGCTGGCGAAGGCGCTTCAGGCCAACTGGGAAGGTTTTGATGATCTGCGCGAACAGGCCAAGGCTTGTCCGAAATACGGCAACGACGACCGCTATGTCGACGACATCGCCATCGAGATCGCCAACCATTTCTATCATGAGATCCACCAGTACCGCGATATTTTTGGTAGTCCGTTCAACACGGCGTTCATGGGTATTTCCAACTACATCCCGATGGGGCGCGTGCTAGGCGCCACGCCTTGCGGACGCAAAAACGGCGAGCCATCGAGCGAGGGCGTGTCGCCATTTGTCGGCACCGACACCTCGACGCCGCTGGCAGCGATGCGCTCCGCCGCCAAGCTCAATCAGGAGATTCACAGCGGTGGCACGCTTCTGAACCTGCGTCTCGATCACAATCTCGTCGCCACCAAGCGCGGCCAGGCCAACCTGGGCGCGATGGTGCAGACGCTGTTCAGCCTGGGCGCTTTCCATGTCCAGTTCAACTGCATTTCCTCGGAGGTTCTGCGCGACGCGCAGGCGCATCCGGAAAATTATAAAGATCTGCTCGTGCGTGTGGCCGGCTATTCGACGCAGTTCGTTAATCTGTCGAAATCCATGCAGGACGCGATCATCGCGCGCACCGAGCACAGCAATTTCTAAGCAAAAGGAGGAGGCGGGAGCCAGGCGCTCCCGCCGATGTTGTTATGGGCGGTTATATCATGCAACTGCAGCATTTTTCGGTCAACGACGGCGACGGCATCCGCACCATTGTGTTCATGGCGGGCTGTCCGCTGCGCTGTGCCTGGTGCGCCAATCCCGAGGGGCAGACGCGGCGCAACGCCATGACCCATTGGGCAGAAACGGAAGACATTCTTGCTGAGCTGCGCCATCAGGCGATCTTCTTTCGCCAGTCTGGCGGCGGCGTCACTTTTTCCGGCGGCGAAGCCACAGCCCAGCCAGATTTCCTGCGGGAAATGGTGGACGCGCTCTACGACGAAGGATTTTCGCTGGCGATCGAAACCTGCGGGTATTTTGACTACGCGCAGATGGCGCCAACCCTGCGCAAGATGGACACGATTTTCATCGATATCAAGCACATCGATCCGCGCAACCACCACCAGTTCACCAGTGTGGATAACGCGCTGATCCTGCAGAATATTTGCCGTGCCAGCGACGAAGGACTGCCGCTGGTCGTGCGTATTCCGACGATCGTTGGTGTCAACGCCGACGATGAAACGATGACGCGCGTCTTCGATTTTTTCGAGAAGAATCAGATTCACGCCAAGCTGGAATTTTTGCCGTATCATCGCTACGGCGAAGCAAAATACGAAAAGCTCGGGCTGGCGCTGCCGGATCCCCGCTTCGCCACGCCGAGCGAGGAGCAGCTCGCACACTGGACAGCCATGGCGGAAGCGCGTGGCATTGAGGTTGTGAGCTATAAATAAAAGTGCTCTTAAAATGCGAGCACTTTTTACGAGCACTTTCGTGAAAGGAGAATGACCATGGATGCAGATGTCCTGCTCTTTTTTGACAAACAGCGTGCGGCGCTGCCGATGTATGAAGCATTCGAGCAGGCGCTTTTTGAGCGACTGCCAGACACACGCATGAAAGTACAGAAAACGCAGATTTCCTTCTATAATAAACACCAGTTCTGCTGTGTGTCGTTTTTGCGCGTGCGCAAGAAAAAAGAGCTGCCAGATCCGTATCTCGTCGTCACCTTTGGTCTGGAGCACGAGGTGCAGTCGCCGCGTATCGCTGCCGCTACCGAGCCTTATCCAAATCGCTGGACGCATCATGTGGTGCTCGCTTCTCCGCTTGAAGTGGACGACGAACTCATGTGCTGGGTTGAGGAAGCAGCGGCGTTTTCTGCTGTGAAATAGAAAAAATCTCCATCATTCGCCTATGAGCAGATGATGGAGATTTTTCATTCAGCGCTTGCGCCGTATGCCGCGCAGCTCCGAGAGCACGAGCCCGCCGAGGGTGAGCAGCGTGCCGTAGGCTGTCATCCAGGTGAACGGTTCGCCGAGGATGATGACTGAGCTCACAACGGTGATCACCGGCGTGAGAAAAATGTAGAGACTCGCCTGCACCGCGCCGAGATGGCGGATCGCCGTGTTCCAGGTGACAAAGCAGAGCGCCGACGCGCCGAGCCCGAGGAAGAGAATGTTCGCCAGATTCAGCGGATCGGCGAAACGGCTGAGACCCGGCTGGAAATCGAAGAGCCAGCAGGCCGGCAGCATAAAGAGCAGCCCGTAGAAAAACGTGCGCCGCGTCGTCTGGATCGTTGGGTAGCCAAAAGCGGCGATCTTGCGCGTGAGGATCGAGTAGAACCCCCAGACCAGCGCCGCCAGAAGCGCCAGCAGGTCGCCGCGCGGATTCAGCGAGAGCGCGCTGCCGTTAAAGCTGATGAGACAGACGCCTGCCATCGCTACGAGAAATCCCACGAAGAAATTCGCCGGCAGCCGCTCCTCGCCGCGCAGAAAAAGTGCCGCCAGCATCGCTGTGAAAAGCGGCGCCACCGCCACGATCACGCCCACGTTTGAAGCCATTGTGTAGGTCAGCGCGATATTTTCCAATAGATAGTAGAGACAGATCCCGCAAAGCCCAGCGCCGGCAAAGATCCATTCCTGCTGCGCCGTTGTTCTGCGCAGCGGATGCGGGAAGACGATCCACAGCGCCGCGTAGCCCAGGAGAAAGCGGAAAAAGAGAATCTCCACCGGCTGAAAACTTTCCAACAGCACCTTCGTCGCGATAAACGTCGTGCCCCAGATGAGCACCGTCAGCAGCGCCGCCAGATGCCCGCGCCGCGTGTATTTGTTCATAGATTCCCCTCCGTTTCCTATGTGTCGATGAGTAGTATACCACAAGCGCGGCGCAGAGAAAAGCCGCAAGCGTCGTGCTTGCCATTGCGGTCTGTATTTCGTACAATAGAATGTAGAACAATGTGCGAAAGGAGGATGAACATGACAGAAGCAGAAATTATTGAACTGGTGCGTGGCGGTGAGGGCATCAACGTTGAGTTCAAGCGTTCGGCGACAGCCATCACAAAGGATGTTTATGATACTGTGTGCGCTTTTTCCAACAGGGACGGTGGCGTGATCCTGTTGGGTGTCAGCGACGACGGAACGATCACTGGTGTTGCGCCAGAAGCCATCGATCACATGAAGGCAGATTTTGTCACAGCGATCAACAACGCCGAAAAATTTTATCCGCCGCTTTATCTGCAACCACAGACATTTGAGGTGGCGGGGCACGTACTGCTTGTCATCCAGATTCCACCGAGTACGCAGGTTTGCCGGCATCGCGGGCGAATTTTTGATCGCAATCATGAAGCGGACATCGATATTACAAACAGTGTGGATATGGTTTATCAGCTGTACGCGCGCAAGAGCAGCAGTTATTTTGTCAATAAAGTTACGGGCTTTCAAATGGATGATCTGCGCGCAGATCTCATCGACCGTGCGCGAGAGATGACGCGTGTGCGTGCGAGCGATCATCCTTGGCGCACGATGAGCGATGAAGCGATGCTGCGCAGCGCTGGACTGATTTTGCGCGATGATGTGAGGCAGATCGAGGGAGTGACGATCGCTGGCATTCTGCTCTTTGGCAAAGATCCAACGATCATGGCGGTGCTGCCGCAGCACAAAACAGATGCGATCTTGCGCATTGAGAACCTCGATCGTTATGACGACCGTGATGTCATCATCACCAATCTGCTTGAGAGCTACGACCGTCTCATGGCATTTGGCAAGAAGCATCTCAGCGATCCATTTGTCATGGAGGGGATTCAGAGCATTAGTGCACGCGATAAGATTCTGCGTGAGATTTTTTCGAACAGCTTGGCGCATCGCGATTATCCCAGCGGCTATGTAGCAAAATTTGTCATCGAACGCGAGCGCATGTTTACTGAAAACGCCAACCGTGCTCACGGTCACGGTGTGTTGCAGCTTTCGGCGTTTGAGCCCTTTGCAAAGAATCCGCCGATCTCCAAAGTTTTTCGTGAGATCGGTTTAGCGGACGAGCTTGGCAGCGGCATGCGCAATACCTACAAATACACGGCCTATTATTCCGGTGGCGAGCCAGCGTTCACAGAAGGCGATGTGTTTCGCATTGTGATTCCGCTGTCGCCGACCGCGACAGCGAAAGTAGGACCTGGGAAGAAAGATCTTGTGGGTAGAGAACAAGATAAGACCCAAGATAAGACCCAAGATAAGATTTTGGATTATTGTAAGGAGCCGCGGTCTAAAGCAGAAATAGCGACATACTGTGGCTACTCGAATAGTAAGAGCTTTACCAGGCTGTATCTTAAGCCGCTTCTTGACAGCGGCCATCTTCAAATGACTTTGCCAGACAAACCGACGAGTCGCAACCAGAAATATATTACGGTGGCGCATGAAGAGTAACGATGGAGATTCAGCAATATTTCCACTATGGGCAGTTGATCGCAAAATTGAGGACGAAAATGGGGCTGTCACACGAACGAAAACCATCGTTTGTGTGACAGCCCCGGTTGGCTAATGCCCACGGTGTTTGGCTTTTTGTTTGGCGCGGCGTTTGGCGTAGCGTTCTGCCTGTGCTTCTTCGCGGGCTTTGCGCTGAAAAGCGTTGCGGCTGCTTTTGTTGGCTTCGTGCTGAGCGGCGAGTGCTTGTTGCGCTTTGGTGCCGATGCCGCGTGATGCTGAGGCTTTTCGCGCGGCGCGCTGGCGGCGTTTCGGATTGCTGTGATGCATCTGGCAATCTACAGCGACGGCTGGACTGAACGCCAGCTTCCGGAAACGTTGCTGTACGAATGCAAGCACTTCCGCATTCGTTGGCTCTGCGCCGAAAACATGCCTGCATACGGAAAGTTGGTCGTCTTCCACGCGCTCGAACACGCCGACCCAGAATGGATCCTCAAAATACACCGTGAGTGTGAGTGTAGTTTGCGCCATCTTGGTCCCTCCTTTTGAAAAAGATGGACAAAGAATGGACAACCCAGGAGGGGCAGGTTACTTACCTCACGAGTGTGAGACGGCCGGGCTACCTACCGGCTCTCGCGCCCAAAGGCACTTTGCGTTTTTATCTTTGCCGCAGCAGTGGCTGCAAGTTTATTATACCACGACAGGTGGATCATTAAAAGTTGTGTACATATAAGCGGATCGGCGCGCCATCGTCGTCGTGCGCCATGGTGAGGAAGCGCCAGCCGTAATGTAAAGAATGGTTGGTCGCATAGATGTGTACTCCTTTTCGTGCTTTTTTAGATATTCTCTATTATAGCAGAAAACAGCGGCGTGCAGAGAAAACCGCGCATATCTCGTTTGGATATGCGCGGTTTGAAAGGGAGTAGCCCAATGGCTCATTTTTCTTCGGAACCGCGGTAGATATCTGCGACTGGTTTGCCAAATTTTTTGTACTCGCGTGCGGTTTCTTTGGCAGCTTTTTTGATGGCGCGGGCGTCGCGACGGTCTTTGTTGCGATAAGCGGTGCCGATATCACGGTAAGCGTCGCCGAGGTTGTCGCTGTCGTCAGCGGTCATTTCACGGAAGCGTTCGGCGGTGCGACGACCGAATTCGCGATATTCCTGCGCCAGCTCCTGAGCGGTGGTTTTTGCTTCGCGGCCAGCGCTGCGCCCGGTTTCGGCGTAGGTTTCGCCGATGTCTTTGGCGGCGTTTGTGATTTCCTGGATGTTGTCTTTGATATGTTTCATGGGGAAACCCTCCTTGCTTGTTTTCTTTTGATGGATATAGTATACTTCTTTATAAAGTCATATACAATGTATAGAATCAATACGCGCTGTCTGAGTTTGAACAAAATGCGGCGGGTGTGTACAACTTTATATATAGGAAGGAAAAATCATCCATGAAAAAAGAACGACGCGATGTCGCACGCTCAAAAGAGGCAATCAAGCAGGCGTTTATCAAGCTCTGCATCAATAAGAGAACGGAAAAGATCACTGTGACAAAAATCCTCGAGGAGGCGAATGTCAGCCGGGGAACGTTCTACGCGCATTTTCAGGACATCTACGATGTCAAGGAGCAGGTGGAGGAGGATCTGCTCAATGTCTGTAAGACGCTGCTCCGGGAGACGGATATCCACGAGATCGTGCGCGATCCCTATCCGCAGATCCTGCCGGTGGTGCGATTTTTTGCCGAGTATGCGGAGATGATCCGCCATCTTTCGGCGTATTCGGAATCGTCGTTCGTCGCCAAGTACAAGCGGATCCTGCTGCAGGGCATTCAGGAAAGCGAGCACACACTCGACGACGAGACGGTGGTTTTTCTTCTTGATGCGTGCATCGTCGGCGCGATCGTTGACGGCTGTCTGCAGATGATCGTTCAGGATCAGGCCAGAGATGTGGAGCGGGCGGCGCGGCTGATCAGCCAGTTTATCGCCAACGGGCTGAGAAGTTTTGCGCTGGACGACGGGATGCGCGCCTGATGCGGAAAAGCGTTGACAAGAGGAGAGACAATGCGTACAATCACAGTAAGATGAGCCGGAATGTACGATTAATATCGATTGGAGGATATTATTGTGAATAGAACCATAGAAAAACAAGTCACTGGTCAGCAGACATTTGACGGCGCAGGTGTGGATCTTGTGCGCGTGCTGGGACATCCAACATCGGAAGCGTTTGATCCGTTTCTCATGCTCGACAGCTTCGACAGCACCGAGCCGGAAGCGTACAAGGCAGGCTTCCCGATGCATCCGCACCGCGGCATTGAGACGATCAGCTACATCGCCAGCGGAAAAATGATGCACCGCGACAGCCTTGGCCACGAGGATACGATTTCCGATGGCGAGGTGCAGTGGATGACAGCGGGCAGCGGCATTCAGCACGAAGAAAAGCTGCCGGCATCGGAGCGGTTGCTCGGCGTGCAGCTTTGGCTCAATCTGCCGGCGGCAGAAAAGATGACAGAGCCAGCGTATCACGCGATCAAGAATGACGCGATTCCGGAGGCTGCCCTCGATGGTGGAAAATTGCGCGTGATCGCTGGTAGCTTTGACGGCGTGCAGGGATTCCAATCGCGCCATCTGCCGCTCGATTATTACGACGTGCAGCTTTCAGCTGGCGCCAGCGTAGAGATCCCAACAGATCCTGCGCGCACGACGATCGCCTTCACACTGCTCGGCGACGCCGAGATCGAAGGGACGCAGATCGCCGAGAAAACGGCTGTCAAGCTCAGCGCTGGCGAAAGCCTGAGCCTTGCCGCAACAGAGGATGCTGCGGCGCAGATCCTCGTCATGAGCGCGCCTGCCCTCGGCGAACCGATCGCCTGGCACGGACCGATCGTGATGAACAGCCTCGCCGATATCGCCAAGGCCAGTGTGGAGCTGCGCAATGGCACCTTCCTCAAGCACGAGATCAAGTATTGATAGAAGTTTTGATTCTGCTAATCAAAGAGCGTTTGGATTGCTCAGCAGTTGTTGTAAAATATGCAACAACTTAGAATTTGGGCGACGAATGTGCGCAAAGAATATCTGCGCAAGGGATTTGCTTTGGATGACCAACGATTAAAGAAACGGAGACGCTCCCAGGGCGGGGACGTCTCTGTTTTTTTAGTCGTCGGTGATGGTGAAAATTTCTTCGATCGGGACGCCGAACACTTCGGCGATGTGCCAGGCCAGCACCAGCGATGGATTGTAGCGGCCTTTTTCGAGATTGCCGATGGTTTCGCGGCGCACGCCGACGCGCGCGGCGAGCTCTGCCTGATTCATGCCGAAGCGGGCGCGGTATTCTTTGATGCGGTTGTGGATCATTCGTCGCCGATCCCCCTTAGCTCGCGCCATTCGCGCACAGTGAGCACAGCGGTGAAGAGAATGTAGGCGGTGAGGAAGCCGCATTTAACCGCCAGCGCAGTGACTGCTGCCGAAGGGCCGGAGAAAATCGTCGCGCCGAGTATCACAAGCGTTACAACAATCATTTCTGCGAAAAACGCCCAGAGGGCTGCAATCTTGACATGCTCGAGAAAAAATTCGTCTGGTTTTATACCAAAGTACGGGATGAAAATAAGGAAGATGAGAAACGCCAGATAGCTGCGCTCACCGCTGACAAACCAAAGTACTGCGGGCAGCGCCATCAGCGAGAGCAGGCCGACAGGATTGAGGTGTGTTCGTTTCATAGAGGAGCCTCCGTTCATTCACGCGCTCCGCGTTGTTCGCGCCATTCGTAGAACGCCAGCACCAGACTGAACAGAATGACCGACGTTGCAAAGCTAAGCGCAAAAGCCATGGCGGCAGCGCGCGCTGGATCATAGAAAATGCAGAAGAGAAACACATAGAGGATGAGGGAGAGTAAGCTGGCGAAAAAAGACAGCGTCGCTGTTTTGCGCACGTTTTCGAGAAAAAATTCGTCCGGCAGCACCCAGAAATAGCGTATATAATAGAAGAAACCAAAAAAACCAAACCAGCCCTTGTTGTCCGTGAGAAAGCCGAGCACGGCAATGACGGAAAGCAAGGCCAAAAGCCCAAGGGGATTGAATCTGCGCATGGGAATGTCCTCCTTTTATGTGGTAAATTTCGCTCTTTATGAGGTAAATATACCACATTTGCGCTGCGGCGTCAAGCGGCAGATGGTGCAAGAAGACAGGCGGCTGTGGTATAATAAGCGCATGAATGTGACGAAGGGGTGAACGATTTTGGAACAGATCATTTTTGAACGCGCCGGCGGTGCGCTGATGCTCGCAGATGGGCGTGCGTCGGCGGAGATTGCGATGTGCGGCGATGTGCCAACGCTGTTGGCGCGGTTGGGCGTGATGAAGCCGCTCATCGTCAGCAGCGGTGGTTTGGCGCGCAGCGGCGTGGCGGAAGAATTGGCGCACCGCGGAATGCCAGTGGTGCAGTTCGATGGCTTCACGCCGAACCCAACAGCAGAGCAGGTGCAGGCAGGCCTGGCGATGTTCCGTGCGAATGAATGCGACGGGCTGCTCAGTATCGGCGGTGGCAGCGCCATCGACGTGGCCAAAGCGGTCAAGGCACTTGGCGGCGCAGATGAGCAGGCGACACTGCTGTCGCGGTTGACGCAGCCAGCGCCAATGGCTGTGCCTCATGTGGCGCTGCCGACGACGGCGGGCACCGGCAGCGAATCGACCCATTTTGCGACGATCTACATCGGCGGGAAAAAATATTCCGTTTCGCACGACGCGCTGCTGCCGGAAGCAGTCATTCTCGATCCGGCACAGCTGGCGACGCTGCCCGATGCAGAGCGTGCAGCAACCTTCCTTGATGCGTTCTGCCACAGCATTGAAAGCTATTGGTCGCGCCGTGCTACGGACGAAAGCCGCCGCTATGCGGCACAGGCGATCGGTTTGCTCTCTGCCAATGCGCAGGCTTATCTGCACGGCGATGAAGCAGCAGCCAGCGCCGTCATGGCTGCGTCAAATTTCGCTGGGCGTGCCATCAACCTGACGACGACAACCGCCGCACACGCCATGTGTTACCAATTGACTGCGCTCTATGGCCTGCGCCATGGTCATGCGGCAGCGGTTTGTCTGCCGGCGGTTTGGGAGCAGCTGCTCAGCGCCGGCGCCGAAGATGCGGCGCTGGCGCAGACGCTTGCGGAACTGGCGCGGCTTCTCGGCGGAAAAACGCCGCAGGATGGCCTCGATGCATTTCTGGCGCTGCGCACTGCGGCGGCGCTGGACGACGGCTGGCTGCCAGCGGACGAGGGCGATCTGGCGCTTTTGGCAGGCTCGGTGAACGCGCAGCGGCTGGGCAATTATCCGGTGGCGCTGACGGAGGACGATCTCTATGAGATGTACCGGCGGGCGCTCTGGGGGTGGCACTGATGCGTGCCTTCATCTTTAATTCCGGTCGCGGCTCACGACTGGGTGCGCTCACGGCCGAACGGCCCAAGGCGCTCGTGCCGCTGGCTGGCGGGGAAACACTGTTGGCGCGGCAGCTTCGCCTGCTGGGCGCCGCCGGGGTGCGCGATGTCGTCATCAGCACTGGCTATCGCGCGGCGCAGATCGTGGCGGCGAGCGCGCCGTTAACAGCGCAGGGGATGAACGTTCGATTTGTCCACAATCCCGACTATCAGACAACAAACGCCATCGTTTCGCTGGACCTGGCAGCGCCGCTCCTGTGCGGTGAGGAACTGCTGATGCTGCACGGAGACCTTGTTTTTGATGCAAACTGGCTGGAGAAAGTACTCAGTACCACAGCACCGGATTTGGCTGCTGTTGATGCGACGCCGCCGCTCAATGAAAAGGATTTCAAAGCGCGGCTTGAAACCGGTTACATTGCTGCCATCGGAGTGGACCTGTTTGGTGAACACTGCGTCAACCTCATGCCTTTTTACAAGCTCAGCGCCCGGGCGCTGGCGCTCTGGTGCGATGCTGTGCACGCCGCCGTGGCGCGTGGCGAAACCAGCATCTACGCCGAAACTGCTGCGGCGCCCGTGTTGGCAGAGATGCGGCTTGCGCCTGTTTCTTACGCCGGCCATCTCCTGGCAGAGATCGATACACCAGAAGATCTGGCGGCAGTGCGCGCACGATTGAACGACCATTCATAAACACAACGCAATTTTTCATTTGAAAGGACGAAAAAATATGGCTAAACGAGATTTTGAAAAACGTCAGTACGTCTGCCCGAAATGTGGCTGCACACGATACGAAAGCGACCAGTTTCAGGCTACTGGCGGCGGATTTGCGAAAGTATTTGACGTGCAGAACAAACGCTTCGTCACCATCAGCTGCGAAGAGTGCGGTTATACCGAACTTTACAGAGCGGATACTTCGACAGGCATGAATGTGCTCGATTTCCTGCTTGGTAACTGATCGACCAGCGTTTTGTGTGCTTTGTTATGAAGGGAGGCGAAACCATGGATTTGCAAGATACCCTCTTTGCATTGCGTGCTCTCGCTAAAAATGATGCGGACGTGCGCGACCGCCTGCTCGCCACACGCGATGCAGATAATGCCGAAGAACGCTTCTGCGCCATCGCGCGCGAACTCGGCTATCCGCTCAGCATCGTAGAGCTCGCCTTCGCAGGCGAAGCCGACTACGCCACCATGCGCCGTGCCACCAACGGCGGCGGCGAAAATTCTCCCGTTCTCGAAGGCGAGGACGATTATTATGACCTTTTTATGAGCGAACTCGAAGCGCTGAAATATGCGGATGATGCAAGTCATCGATAAAATCTTATAGTTTGCCGTGATTTGGGGATTTCAAACTGCGCAAAGTATGTTATACTATTAGCAACGTATCCTGAAGGAGGAAAATAGACACATGGCAGTCATTACCATTACCAAAGAAAACTTTGAAGAGGAAGTTATCAAAAGTGAAAAACCTGTGCTCCTCGATTTTTGGGCAGCTTGGTGCGGTCCTTGCCGCATGGTTGGTCCAATCGTTGAGCAGATCGCAAACGAACGCGAAGACATCAAAGTTGGTAAGATCAACGTTGATGAACAGACCGAACTGGCCACTGCGTTCCGTGTGATGAGTATTCCAACCCTCGTTGCTGTCAAGGATGGGAAGATCGTCAACCAGTCCGTTGGTGTTCAGCCAAAGGCCGATATCCTTGCCCTGCTTGACTAAGTTTTAGCGATGAAGCGCCGGTATTCTGCTTTGGCAGGAGGCTGGCGCTTTTTGTTGTGTCTATGATCGGCGGAAATTCTACATAGAATAAGCATGATTGATAAAAAAAGAGAAAAAAGGGGTTTTCATTCCCCTGCGTATCAGTATAATAATAATCAGCGAGAATGATTTAGCTGCTAAACAGCAAATCCTTCGAAAAGAGGTGCTGCTGATGGAACGGAAGGATGTTTACATCACTGCCTATCGTCTGATCAATAAATACAATGCTAAGACCAAACAGCCCAAAACTTTTGGCACTGCGGAGACGGTCTGCGGTTCCGAAGCCCAGGTGTTAGACGTTGTTGCCCACGAACAGCCTGTCATTGCTTCACAAATCGCGATGCTGCTTGGCATCACGAAGGGCGCTGTTTCGCAGACGCTGGCCAAGCTTGAAAAAAAGGCGCTCATCGAACGTGCGCCTTCGGATGCGGGGGGTGGCATGGTGGTGATCAGCTTGTCGGAAAAGGGGCAGGAAATCCTGACGAATTATTATGCTTATCGAGACTGCAGGCTGCGCAAGGTCATCGCCGCGGCTCAGTCGCTACCGCCGGAGAGCGCGGCGGCAGTGTTCACGATGCTGGAGGCTTTTGAAGAGGCCCTTGATCAATATTAAAGGTTAAAATGGAGGAGTTACAATGTTAAAGTTAGAGCATATTTCTTACGGCGTTGAGGATCGTCCAGATATTCTCGTCGATGTGAATCTGGAGATTGACGAACCTTTTGTCGCCATCACCGGTCCCAACGGCAGCGGTAAAAGCACGCTGATGAAGGTGATCTGCGGGATCATCAAACCGAACAGCGGCCGCATTTATTTCAACGGTCAGGACATCACAGATTGGTCCATCACCGATCGCGCCAATCTCGGCATCAGCTATGCTTTTCAGAAGCCTGTCGCTTTCAAAGGGCTGAAAGTCATCGATCTGCTCACCCTTGCCAGCGGCCGCGGCACCACGCTCAGCGAAGCCTGTGACTATCTCAGCGAAGTTGGTCTCTGTGCCCGCGATTACATCGACCGCGAGCTCAACGACAGCTTGTCCGGCGGTGAAATGAAACGCATTGAGATCGCCATGATGCTGGCGCGCAGCACAGCACTGTCGCTCTTTGACGAGCCAGAAGCCGGTATTGACCTGTGGAGTTTCCAGAGCCTCATCCAGGTCTTTGAAAAAATGAATGAAAAAACCAACGGCAAGATCCTCATCATCAGCCACCAGGAGCGCATTCTCAATATCGCCAATCGCATCATCATGATGCAGGATGGCAAAGTCGTGCGCGATGGCAAGCCGGACGATGTCATGCCATACATCATCGGCAGTGGCTGCACCAAGATCATGGACAAGCTCACGAAGTAAAGGAGGACCACGAAAATGGATGAAATTCAGAAACGCTTATTAAAGGAAGTCGCCGACCTCGACGCCCTCCCTGTCGGCGCCTACAACATCCGCGCCGACGGCCAGGCAGCCGGTCGCCGCTCCACCGCCAATATCGAGATCGTTCCCCAGAAGGAACGCCAGGGCATCGAGATCCACGTTAAGGATGGCACCGTCAACGAATCCATGCACATCCCAGTCATCATGCAGCAAAGCGGCCTCAAGGATCTCGTCTACAACGATTTCTACATCGGCGAAAACTGCGACATCACCATCGTCGCCGGCTGCGGCATCCACAACTGCGGCGGCGGCGACAGCCAGCACGACGGCATCCACACCTTCTACGTCGGCAAAAATTCCAAGGTCAAATACATCGAAAAGCATTTCGGCGAAGGCGACGGCCGCGGCAAGCAGATCATGAACCCAACCACCATCCTCCATCTCGCCGAAGGCGCCGAGCTTGAGATGGAAACCACCCAGATCGAAGGCATCGACGACACCATTCGCGAAACCTCCGGTGATCTCGCCGACGGCGCCACCCTCGTCATCCACGAAAAAATCCTCACCACCGGCGACCAGGTCGCCAAGACCAATTTTGAAGTGGACCTCAACGGCGAGAATTGCAGCGCCAACGTTGTCAGCCGCAGTGTTGCCAAAGACCGCTCCATGCAGGATTTTGTCAGCCGCATCAACGGCAATGCAGAATGTTACGGCCACACCGAATGCGATGCCATCATCATGGACGACGCTCACGTCATCGCGTCGCCACAGCTCTCCGCCAACTGCATCGATGCCAGCCTGATCCACGAAGCCGCCATCGGCAAGATCGCCGGCGAGCAGCTTATCAAGCTCATGACCCTCGGCCTCACCGAGCAGGAAGCAGAGGAGCAGATCATCAACGGCTTCCTGAAATGATCATAGAGAAGAACCATAAAGTCTTTCCCAGCAAGCAGCGGGAGAGACTTTTTTTCTTGTGGTTACAGAAAAAGATGTGTCATAGTGGAGATTTTTCAAAACATATATTGAATTCTGAACCATATGCTGATATCATAATTTGTATAAAATCCGCAATGGATAATTGAGAACGAAAAATATTCATACTGAAGGAGGGCTTCATGATGGGATTGCTCAGTGGTTATTTGGTGCAGCTGTTTGCAGATGCCGGCCTGGCGGATCGTGACGCGGCGTGGTCTGATAACGATGTGCTGGGCGAATGGCTGGAGCGCCAGCAGGTGAAAGCCGACGATGCCCAGCCATTGTTGACCAGATTTTTTGGCCTTCCTTATATATATTTAGAAAGAAATGCGCGTTTACAGGCGACGCTTGTTCAGTGCGCAGACTGGGCAGTGTATCAGTTGCAGGGCGATGGGCGCTATGTCTGTCTGCGTCCGCCGAATGCAGCAGAGCGTCACGCCTTTGAGGCGGTGTATGGAGATGCACCGCTTTTTTTGAGTGATGCAGTGCGCGTTCATTCTGCGCTGTTGTGCGGGATGATCGCGGATACTGTGCAGCATGTTACGCGGCGTCGACATGCGGTGGAAGAGCTGCTGCGCGCAGAGCCTGGTCATGTAGACGGGCTCATTGGCAGGAGCCTTGATGATGCGATCGATGCGGAAGCGACGGACGTTCATTTTTTGCGAACGGACGATTGTTTTCGCGTCGATTTTCGTTTGGACGGTCGGATTGAAACGTATGCGGAGCTGCCGTCGGCGGTGGCCGATGGGATCGTCAACAAGCTGAAGCTCCTGGCGGAAGTGGACGTTGCGGAGCATCGTCTTCCACAGGATGGGCATATTCTCCTTCGTTGCCGGGACGCCGATTACAATTTGCGCCTGGGAACGCTGCCGCTGCTCAACGGTGAAAAAATCGTGCTGCGTATTTTGCCGGAGCTGCAGCGGCGCAGTTCGCTGGCGGCGCTCGGTTTTACGGAAGAAAATCAGTCGGCGTTGCTGACACTGCTGGAAAAGGCGCGCGGGATGGTATTGATCACCGGGCCAACGAACAGCGGAAAGACGACGACGCTCTATGCCTGCTTGAAGCAATTGGCCGCGCAGGGACAGCTGGTCTACACGATCGAGGATCCGATCGAAGCGGTGCTGCCGGAAGTGCAGCAGATGCAGGTGAACGCGCTCAGTGGTTTTTCTTTTGCAGCAGGGCTGCGCGGTATGCTGCGCAGCGATCCGGACGTGATCGCGGTGGGCGAATTGCGCGATGCTGAAACGGTGGATATTGCCGCGCGTGCGGCGTTGAGTGGTCAGCTTGTGATCGCGACGCTGCATGCGGACAATGCGCAGGAAGCGGTGGACCGCTTGCGCGATCTCGGACTCAGCGATCTTTTGCTGGGCGCGGTTCTGACGGCGGTGGTGAATCAGCGGCTTCTCCCACAGCTGTGCACAGATTGTGGCGGCAGCGGCGTTGCGGCCGATGGCAGTGTCTGTCGGCGCTGTCTGGGCAGTGGACGTGACGGTCGCACAGGGGTGCAGGAATTGTGGCATCTCAGCGAAGCGGAGCGCGTGCGCGTTGCCGCTGGCGAAAGCGGGTTTGCTCTGCGCAAGCAAGCGCAGGCGCAGGGATTTCGTACCGTCGGTGACGATGCTCAGGCGAAGGGATTGGTGCTGTAAAAGGAGGGCGACACGATGACAACCTTTGTCTACCATTATCTTGATAGCAGTGGACGTGGACGGGTGCACTGGCAGCAGGCAGAAAGCGCAGCGGATTGTTGCGCCTTGCTCGCTGAATGTGGCATCTATCCGATCTGGTTGTTTGGGCTGCGGCGGCCGGCTGCTTTTTCTACGCGCGGGTTGAGCAAACGTCAGCTGGCGGTTTTTCTGCGCCAGTTGGCGATGGCGCAATCCAGCGGTGTGCAGCTGTCAGAAGCGCTGGCGCATATGAATCGTGGACAAATGAGCGAGCGACAGCGTGCATTCGTTTCCAGGATTGAAAGCGGGATGCATGCAGGTCTGGCTTTTTCTGAAGCGCTGCGCCGTGAAAAAAGTGTGCCGCTGCTGCTCTGCCAATGGATCGCGATCGGTGAGCGGCAAGGGCAGCTGGCGCAGGTGCTGCAGGAGATCTGTCGGCATCTCGAAAATCAGGAGCGGCTGAAAAAACGTATTCAGCAGCAGTTGCTGTATCCGATGATTGTTTTGGTGACACTCCTGCTCGTTGGGTTGGTGCTGAGTTTTGTGGTGCTCCCGGTGCTGGTGCGTCAGTTCATGGATTTTAATACTGAGGTGCCGGTGTTGATGCGATTCATTTTGCTCGTGCACGACGGCCTGGCGCAGTACGGCGGATGGCTGCTGCTCGCTTTCGCTGTGGGGATTGTGTTGCTATTGGGGAGCACTGGCAATAAACAGGAGCATGCCTCAGGACGTGGGATCTTGCGCGCCTTGGTGCTCCGTGTGCCGCTCTTGCGGAAATATTTTGTGCTGCAGATCTATGTGCCTTTTGCGCGGCTTTTTGGTCAGATGCTGCAATCCAGCGTGCCGGTGGGCGATGCGCTGGAGGAGATGGAGCGTTATTTTTCGCGCACCGTCTTTGCGGCAGATGTAGCGGCTGTTCGTGAAAATATGGCGCAGGGAGCAGAACTTTCGCAGGTCCTTGCCGACGCGGTTTTTGTGCCAGAGCCAGCACGGCTGATGCTCCTGAGCGGCGAGCGCTATGGTCAGCTTTCGCAGACGCTGACGGATTCGGCGGAATACTGCGAGACGATCCTTTTTGAAGAGCTGTCGATGTGGATCCGGCTTGTTGAGCCTGTGGCCATCATGCTCCTGGGCGTGTTCGTGCTTTTTGTGGCACTGGGATTGTTTTTGCCGGTGCTGGGCTCTTATCAGGCGTTGCTCTCGCAGTAAGGAGGCGAAGCCATGGCAAGGCGTAAAGGTTTTTCGCTGATCGAGCTGATCGTTGTGCTCGTTATCATCGGCATTCTGGCGACGGTTGTCGGTGTACGCGTTGGAGATACTCTGACAGATGCGCGGCAGACGCGCATCGAAGCCGATCTGGCGATGCTCCTGACGGCAACGGAGCAGTTTGCGCAGCGCTATCCGGAGGAACGAGCGACGACGCAGAGCGCGCTTGTTGAAGCAGGTGTGCTCGCCAGCGAGATCGAAAGTCCGGTGGCTGGTTACGCGTATAAAGTGGTAGCAGGCGATGGAGTGGCGATAGTGGCATTAAAGAAGGGTGACGAAGTGTATGAACAGGGAGAATTTTTCGCCGAGCGCACGTCGGCGCGCATTCACGCTGATTGAGCTGGTGGTGGTGTTGGGGATTTTGAGCCTGCTTTTGGTTGTGATGGTGCCGCGCGTGGGCGCGCTGTATGACCGTCAGCTCGTGGAGCAGCAGGTGCGGCTTCTGGAAAAAGATCTCATCTGGCTACGCGCTGAGGCACAGCGCAGCGGCGAAAAAGCGTCTTTCGTTCGCTGCGAGGGTGGCTATCGTCTGACGGTGCGCGATGCGAACGGCGAACAGACACAGACAAAAGCGCTGGTCAGTGAGCGTTTGCGTTTGCAGGCAAATTCTCTCACTGGGCAGATCGTTTTTGAGCCGCGCGGCACGGCGTATGACAAATGCACACTGACGGTGCGCTGCGGTGAACAGGCGCGCACGCTCGTTGTCAGCAATCTTGGCCGCATTCGCGTGGGAGTAGAGTCATGAGACGCCGGGCGATGACGTTGATCGAGATGGTCGTCTGCCTGGCGATCATTGCACTCTGCCTGGTGGCGCTGGTGAGAGGTGTTGGTGGATTGGGGCTTCTCTCAGCGCGAGATGCTGACGATGCTGCGCTGGTGCCGCAGGTGGAAGCGCTGCTCGCAGAATTGGAAGCAGCGCCACCAGAGGAAAGAAGCGGGCATCTCGAGGGCGGCTGGCGCTACGAAACGGTGCTGCAAAATGACGTCTACGTGCTTCGCGTGACCCACGAGCGCTGGCACGAGACGCATGTTTTTCTTGTGCGGGAGGGGCCGTCATGAAAAAACACGCAGCTTTTACGCTCATTGAATTGCTGGTCGTGCTTTTGATCTGCGGCTTGCTGATTAGTTTGCTTTCGCATTTGATCGCCAACAGCATCACCTGGTCACGCAGCGGATTTGAGGAAGAAGTCATCGCTGACCAGCTTGAACAGGCGCTGGATTTTATGGAGCACGATGTGCGCAGCGCAGTTGATATTGATGTGGATTATTTTGAGCGCGTCGACAGTCGGCCACTTTCAGAGATCCGCACGTCTTATGAATTGCGGCTACTGATGATGGACGAAGGGGACGAGCGTGCGTTGGGCCGCGTTGGCTACGTGCTGCGGTCGAGTCCGAGCGATCTCAGCCAGGAAAGCCCGAAGGAACGACCACTGCCCAACCATGTGCTTTATCGGTGGCAGGAGGACAGCCTGCACAGTGGCGCCGACCAGCCGCTGGCAATTTATCTCAGCAGCAATGCAGGGCTGCTGAACGAGGAGCGCGGATTTCGGATCTATTATCGTGGGCGCGACGGCGCACGCTGTTCTCTGGCTGATGATATCTACAGCGTTGAGATCCATCTTGCTGGCTACACGAAAGCGAATACGCTGGTGACGGCGTATCGCGTGATCCCACTGGTCGTGAAATTTGAATAAAGGAGGTGACCGTGATGATCGTGGTATTTTACGAAGACAACGAGCAGTTCGTCGTACGTGCGCTTGACGGCGTCGAGCAGCGCTGGCGGGAAGAGGTGAAAAAACAGCATCTCAATATCTGGCTGAAGCAGGCGGCAGATGCGCGCAGGCTGCGCCGACAGGACACGCTGCTCTTGGTCGCACCGGAAACAGCGCTGGTGCGACGCATCATCATGCTGCCGAGTCAGACAAAGCCGACGCAGCAGCGCGCCATGGCGGCAAACGCGCTGACCGCCGAACTGAAGGAGCGACCGGCTGCGTTAGCGGTGCAGATGCTGGATGCGGAGGGACGATGCGCTGTTTGTGGTTGCATGGAGAAAAAACTGCGATCCCTCACGGCCCCCTTCGGTCGCTTTGCGCGGCGTCTGCGCATCGTTGGTGCGGCGGATCTTGCCGCTGCGCAGCTGCCAGATCTGGCGGATGGCTGGTATCAGCTTTCTGCGGTGCTTTGGAACGCCATTGTCGCTATGCAAAACGGACGCGTCATCGACGCGCGCGCAGATAACAGCGTCGATGCACTGACGTTGAAAAAGAACCTGAGCGCTGCACATCATGAACTGGGACTGGCGGAGCCGACAAGTATGAGCGTTTTGCGGCTGGAGACAACGCAGGAATGCGACAGTGTGCGCCTGCTCGCCTGTGCACTGCGTCCATTGCATGCGCAAACGGCGGTATCTCTGCGTGAAGATCGGCCGCTCGTAGCGCTGCTCCTACTCTGTGTGCTGCTTCCTGGCGTGCTGTTGATCGGGCTGGCGATGCGGCCTGCTGAGATTGACGACGCGCCGCAGCAGGCGCAGCCGCAGAATGTTGTGGAGCGCAGTACGTATGGCGTGCTGCTGACAGAGGCCTATGCCGTCAAGGATGAGCGCATCACGCTTCTTGGTCAGGATGCCGTCGATGACACGCTCGCTCTCAACGGACGCTGCGCCGAAGCGCTCGACCTGGCGGCGTATATGCGTGCGCTGGCGGAAGTGGAGCCGGATCTGCATCCGCTGCTCCTGGAAATGACGCGCACGAGCGAGGATGAGCAAACGTTTTATGAATTTGTTGTGCAGATTTCGTTGGAGGGAGGCGACGCATCATGAGCATTCGCAAAGGCTATATCTATGCGCTGCTCCTGGCGCTCGGGCTTTTTTTGTGGACAAATGTGGCAGAACAGTGGCAGAAGGCGCCAGCCGAAGAAGCACTGGAGCCAATTGTTGTCAGCGAAAACGAAACGCCGTGGAATAGCACCGAAGCCCTTTATGAATGCAGCATGAAAGCGCAGGAGCTCGGCCTCACCGTGGAAAGCATGCATACCGCTGCCGATTCTTTGCAGGGCAGCCTGGTGCTCGCTGGTACACGGGAAAATCTGCAAGCATTTTACACCTGGCTGGAAAGGGAAGGGCGATTCTGCGCGATCGGGTCTTTTCAGTTTCGCACGGAGGAGGCGGCGGCCAGCACGCTCGGCCTCAGTTTCCTATTGTAATGAAGGGGAGTTGTCAATATGCGGCGTGGCAATATCATGATCCTTGCGCTCATTGCCTGCGCGATGCTGGCGCTGGTGCTGGTTTGCGGCGTGGAAATGGCAGGTTTGCGCAGCGCTGCCAGAGGGGATGAGATCGGCGGCCTGCAGCTGGCGCAGCTGCACCGCACGGCGCTGGCGGACACCCTCGATGAATTGAACGCGTCTGGCGCGGCGCTCTCTGTCGGGCGTGTTTTGCTGTCTGACGAACCGATCGAGGGCCAGCGTCGGCTTGTCACTGTGGAAAAAGTGGAGGCGCGCACTGTCCGGTTAGAGAGCGCAAGCAGCCTGGCGGATGGGGGTCGCCGGGTGCATCGCGTGCGGCTTTTTGCGCTGCCGCTGGAGGCGCGCTTTGCATTTGCGTGCGCAGAGCGGGCGCTTTACTACGATGTGCAGCGCGATGTGCCGAGGCGCTGGCTGGAACATCATGCGGCGGAGGATCTGGTCATCCTCTGTGACGACAAACTGAGCGTGGCGCGCACTTTTGTGCTCGGGGACGGCGGCTCGTGTGCGCTTTCCGGAAGCCTTTTGGCGACGCATTTTGCTGGCGACGATTTCTCGGTGCAGCTGCAAACGACGCTCCAGCTTGCGGGCAACGCGATTTTTGAAGACGATCTGCAACTTGAGGGCGATTTGAGTTGCAAAAATGCCTGGATTGATGGTACACTGACCGTTGGTGAGAGTGTGAGGCTGCGCGCCGAGACTGTTGTGCTCGGCGAGGATGTTCCGCCGGAAACTCTGGCGCGGATCGATGCGGCAACCATCTACATGCCGAATCCGCCAGAGACGGAGACGCCAGAAGAAGAGGATGCGGAAACGCCTGTCGAGGGACGGCAGATATTGCCGCTTGCAGCGCTTCCTGCGCAGCCGGCGCCGGAACGATGGTGCTATCTCATACTCGGACAACTGGAATAAATAAAGGAGGTCATTCATCGATGCAATATGAAAAAAGATTGAAACGGTTTCAGGCGTGGCTCGCAGAGCAGGGAGACCAGTACGACGCGATGCTCATTTCGGATCGTTCCAACATCCGCTATCTCAGCGGCTTCACCGGAACGTTTGCGTATCTGGTCATCAGCCGCGACAAAGCGTTCATTCTCACAGATTCTCGCTACACGATGCAGGCGCGTCAGCAGTGTCCGCATTTCACGCTGGAAAAGCTTGCGCGCTACACGCCGCCGATGAGCATCGCCAAGCTTTGCGAGCGTGAGAACTGGGCGGTGCTGGCGTTTGAGCGCCATGACCTCTCGTTTGACTTTTACGATCGCTTAAAATCCTGCTTTGGGCGCGCAAATCTGATCCCCCTCGAGCAGGCGGTGGAGCGGTTCCGCGCTGTGAAGGATGAGGAGGAGATCGCCCTCATCCGCACCGCCGAACACATCGGCGATGCTGCGTTTCGGCAGGTGCTGGAGCTTGTGCGGCCGGGTGTGACGGAGCGCGAGCTGGCTTTTGAGCTGGAGCTGGCGATGCGCCGTGCGGGGGCGAGCGGGCTCAGTTTTGAGACGATCGTGGCGAGCGGCGTGCGATCGGCAATGCCCCACGGCGTCGCCTCGAACAAAAAAATCGAGCGGGGCGATCTGGTGGTGTTTGATTTTGGCTGTGTGTACGAGGGCTATTGCTCGGACATGACGCGCACGATCGGCGTGGGCACGCTCTCGGAGGCGCAGAAGGATCTCTACGCGCTGGTGCTGAAGGCGCAGCAGTCGGCGCTGGCGGCGGCGCGCGCTGGCGCCATTGGCGAGAAGATGCAGGATCTGGTGCAGGCGGTTTTTGACAAGGCGGGCTTTGGTAGCTATTTTGGCCATGGGCTGGGGCACAGCGTTGGCCTGGAGATCCACGAGGAGCCGCGTTTTTCGCGGAATGTGAAGGAGCAGCTGCCGGCGGGCACGGTGATCAGTGTGGAGCCGGGGCTTTATGTGCCGGGGATTGGCGGCGTGCGCATTGAGGATCTTGTCGTGCTCAGAGAGGGCGGCTGCGAAAATCTCACGACTTCGCCGAAAGAATTGCTCATTGTTTGATGGCGGCTGAATATTGATATTCTCGGCGACCTACTGTATAATAAATTAGACGTAATTTTTTAGGAGGAGTTTAACGCATGATTTCATCCAATGATTTCAGACCGGGCGTCACCATCGAATACAACGGTGACCCATGTCAAGTACTCGAATTTCAGCATGTAAAACCAGGGAAGGGCGCAGCCTTTGTCCGCACGAAGTTGAAAAACCTCAAGACCGGCGCCACCACCGAGCTGACCTTCCGCGGCGGCGAAAAGCTGCCAAAGGCAACCATCGACCGCGCTATGATGCAGTATCTTTACTTCGACGGTGAAGCGTATGTCTTCATGGACAACAACACCTACGAACAGGTCAGCCTGACTGCAGAACAGCTCCAGGGCGGCGACAAATTCCTGAAGGAAAACATGGACTGCCAGATCAACAGCTACAATGGGATCATCCTTGGCGTTGAACTGCCAAACACCGTTGAACTGACTGTCACCGAAACGGAGCCGGGCATCAAGGGCGACACCCAGTCCGGCGGCACCAAGCCAGCCACCATGGAAACTGGCGTTGTTGTTAACGTGCCATTCTTTGTCAACACCGGCGACGTGCTCCGCATCGACACGCGCACCGGTCAGTATATTGAAAGAGCGTAAGACGTTTTAAAGAGAACCGAAAGGGGTTTCAGGAAAATGGATTTATCACAGCACGCAGCTTATCTGAAGGGTTTGGCAGAAGGCAAGGGTCTGACGGAGGATGCCGAAAAGGGCGATTTTGTCAAGGCGCTGCTCGCCTGCATCAATGATATGGCAGAAGAGATCGAATCCCTCGAAGAATATGTGCATGAGCTGACGGAGTATGCAGAAGCGATCGACGAGGATCTCGGCGATGTCGAGGATCTCATGTTCGACGACTGGGACGACGACGATGTGGATTTTGACGATGATGATATTTTCGTTGAGACCGAATGCCCTGTCTGCGGGGAAACCGTTGGCTATTATCAGGGCGATTACGACGAACCTGTGGAGGTTCTCTGCCCAAACTGCGACGCAGTTGTTGCCGTCATCGGCAAGGACGATGACTACGAAGAAGTGGAAGATGACGAGATCGTCATTGAGGATGAACTGGACGAAGACTGATATGGTGGCGGATGTGCTCGTCCTCTGAGGAACGAGATCGACTTTCATTCTTGTCTGAAAAGAAGAAGCCTTTGTCTGCTTGGCAAAGGCTTTTTTTGCACCCGCTGCCAGCAAAGGAGGAACCACATGCAGAAGACAAAGCATGATATCGTCATAGAATTCATCGAAAGCCTGGACGTGGGCGAAAAAGTGTCCGTGCGCCAGCTTGCGCGCCAGATGAACATCAGCGAAGGAACGGTGTATCGCGCGATCAAGGATGCAGAAAACGAGGGGCTTGTCTCCTCCATTCCCAAGGTGGGCACCATCCGCATCGAGCAGGAAAAGGAGCGCTCCATCGATTCGCTGACCTATCGCGAGCTCGCCAATATTGTCGAAGGCCAGCTTTTGCATGGCGCCGACAAGAGCGATGTTGCGCCGAAGGCATTTTTCGTCGCCTCCAGCGAGGCCCATCTGCGCGAGAAAAAACCGCTGCCGCAGACCATGATCATCGGTGAGTACAGCAAGGAGCTCATGGATTATGTCTACAGCCACGATCTGCCTGTGATGCTCACCGGCGACAGCGGCATCGCCGCGAAGAATCGGCTCGAGGCCCTCTCCGACAAGATCGTCGTGATCTCCACGCCTTATGACATCTTCGATGCCATCATCGCCATCAACCAGGCCATCGTCGGCAGCGTGCAGCAGCGCGAGCTCGTCACCATCGCCGACATCATGACCACCGATCCCTATGTGCTGCAGCCCATCGACACCGTTGGCGACTGGCAGGAGCTGAGCCTGCAGACCGGGCACCGCGAATTTCCTGTCGTCACCGCCGATGGCAAGCTCGAAGGCATGGTCACCGCCTATGACGTCACCGGCGAGCCGCCGTCCGCCTATGTGGAAGAGGTGATGACGCCGAATCCTGTCGTTGTCCACAGCGACACCCTTGTGAGCTATCTCGGGCGTTTGCTCGTGCTCGAACAGGTCGAGCTCGTGCCCGTCGTCGACGAGGAAAACACCCTCATCGGCGTCGTCAGCCTCAAGGATTTCATCGAAGCCCAGCAGACCATGCAGAAGCAGCCGCATCTCGGCGACACCTCCGACAACATCTGCATGAGCGGATTTTCCCTCGTCGCGCGGGAGCCAGATGTCATCCTTTCCGGGCGCATCATTCCCTATATGCTCGACGAATACGGCAGCCTCAGCCTCGGCACCGCGAATATTTTCTCCAGCAACGCCGCTGTCATCGCTCTGCGCGTTGTGAAAAATCTGCAGGGACAGGCATTTCAGGTGACAACGCGCTTTTTCAGCGCCCTCGGCGCCGATGAGGACGTCTACCTGCTGCCGCTGCTTTCCGAATACAACGGCCACCACCACGCCTCCGTGCGTATTGAGACCATCGACGGCCGCCTCGTGGCACAAAGCGAAGTGGATCTCTTGATCCGCGAAGGCTGACAGAGGATGAGACGATGAAACCATTCGTACACCTGCACAACCACACAGCTTACAGCCTGCTCGACGGCGCCGGCCGCATTTCTGACGAGATCGACCGCGCCGTCGAGCTTGGCATGCCCGCCCTTGCCATCACCGACCACGGCGTCATGTACGGCGCCGTGGAGTTTTATCGCGCCTGCAAAAAGGCTGGTATCAAGCCCATCATCGGCTGCGAGGTGTATGTCGCGCCGCGCACGCGCTTTGACAAGGAAAGCCGGCTCGACGCCGCGCCTTACCATCTCATCCTGCTCGCGAAAAACGACACAGGCTATCGCAATCTCTGTAAGCTCGTGACGCTGAGCTCTCTCGAAGGCTTTTATTATCATCCGCGTGTCGACCGCGAGCTGCTCACAGACTATCACGACGGGCTCATCGCCATGAGCGCCTGCCTTGGTGGCGAAGTGCCGCGTCTGCTGCTCGATGACGATCTCGAGGGCGCGCGCCAGGCCGCCATGTGGTATCAGGACCTCTTTGGCGAGGATTATTATTTCGAGCTGCAGAACCACGGCATTCCCGGACAGATCAAGGTCAACGACGGCCTGCACCAGCTTTCCCGGGAGCTTGGCGTGCGCCTCGTCGCCACCAACGACAACCACTATGTCCGCGCTGAAGACGCCGCCGTGCAGGATGTGATGCTCTGCATCCAGACAGCGACAACCCTTGATACCGAGGATCGCATGCGCTTTGAAGGCCATGAGTTTTATTTCAAAAGCTACGAAGAAATGCTGCGCATGCTGCCCGACGACGCCGCCGCCCTCGACGAAACCGTGCGCGTCGCCGAAAAATGCAATTTCGATTTCACCCTCGGGCACAATTATATGCCGAATTTCGACACGCCGCCGGGCATGGACCACAAGGCCTATCTGCGCAGCCTCTGTGAAGAAGGCATCCACCGCCGCTATCCGGCTGCCGGCGCCGAGGTGACAGAGCGGCTCGACTACGAGCTCGGCGTCATCGATAAAATGGGCTACAATACCTATTTCCTCATCGTCTGGGATTTTGTCAACTACGCCAAAAGCCACGGCATCTTCGTCGGCCCTGGCCGCGGCTCTGCAGCCGGCAGCATCGTCAGCTATCTCCTCGGCATCACCGACATCGATCCCCTCAAGTATCAGCTGCTCTTCGAGCGCTTCCTCAACCCTGAGCGCGTGAGCATGCCCGATATCGACATCGATTTTTGCTACGAGCGGCGCGGCGAGGTCATCGACTACGTCGCGCGCAAATACGGCGCCGATCACGTCACCCAGATCATCACCTTCAACAGCATGCTCGCCAAGGGCGCCGTGCGCGATGTTGGCCGCGTGATGAACGTGCCGCTTTCTGTCGTCAACAAGGTCACCAAGCTCATCCCGAGCGAGCTCGGCATCACCCTCGACAAAGCCATCAGCGCCTCCGACGAACTGCGCGCGCTCATCGCCGACGACGAGCAGATCGCCGCCATGATCCAGATGGCGAAAAGCCTCGAAGGCCTGCCGCGCAACGCCGGTGTCCACGCCGCCGGGGTCGTCATTTCCGCAGAGCCTGCCGACCATTATCTGCCGCTGCAGCGCACCAAGGAAGACGCCGTCATCACCCAGTATCCCAAGGACGACGTCGAAGCCATCGGCCTACTCAAGATGGATTTTCTCGGCCTGCGCACCCTCACCGTCGTTAATAAGACCATCGAATCCATCCGCGCGCGCTACGGCGTCGAGGTGGATTTCAACACCATTCCTGACGACGATCCAGAAACCTATCAGATGCTCTCTGCCGGCGACACAGCTGGCGTCTTCCAGCTCGAAGGCAGCGGCCTGCGCGCCGTGCTCAAGGACCTGCAGCCAGAAAGCCTGGAGGATATCATCGCCCTCGTCGCGCTGTATCGTCCGGGACCGCTGGGTAGCGGCATGGTCGAAGATTTCATCGCCCGCAAGCACGGCGAGCAGGAGATCACCTACCTCGATCCGAAGCTGGAACCGATCCTCAACACCACCTACGGCGTCATCCTCTACCAGGAGCAGGTCATGCAGATCGCGTCCAGCCTCTGCGGATTCACCCTCGGCGAGGCCGATATGCTGCGCCGCGCCATGGGAAAAAAGAAGCCGGAGATCATCGCCGGCTACAAGACGCAGTTCATCGAAGGCGCTCAGAAAGGCGGCACCTCTGCAGAGATCGCTGAGAAGATCTTCGAACTCATCGAATACTTCGCCGGCTACGGCTTCAACAAGAGCCACAGCGCCGCCTACGGTCTGCTCGCCTTCCAGACAGGCTGGCTCAAATGCCATTATCCAAAGGAATTTATGGCAGAAACGCTGAATTCCTTCATCGATCGCGTCGACAAAATGACCTTTTACATCAGCGAGTGCCGCCGTCTCGGCATTCCTGTGCTGCCGCCAGACATCAACGCCAGCGGCCTGGGCTTCACCGCCACCGACGAAGGCATCCGCTTTGGGCTGAACGCCATCAAGAGCGTCGGCCAGCATCCTGTGGATCTCATCTGCCAGGCGCGCGCGGAAGCACCATTTACCAGCTTCCAGGATTTCTGCACACGCGTAGAGATTGGCGGCACCGTCGGCAGACGCGTCCTTGAAGCGCTGATCAAAGCAGGCACCTTCGATTCCCTCGGACAGGGCACGCGTGGCCTGCTCGCCGTGCTCGATGAGTGCATCGCTCAGGCGCAGCAGCTGCAGAAAAACCGCAACTCCAACCAGATGTCCCTCTTCGATTTTGTCGACGCGCCGTCTCTCAACACCGTCAGCGTCGAGATTCCTGACATTGGCGAGTTCGACAAGGACGAGCGCCTGCGCTACGAAAAGGAAATGCTCGGCATCTACGTCAGCGGCCATCCGCTGGACAGCTTCAGCGAAGCGCTCCAGCACATCGCCAGCTGCAGCATCAGCGAGATCAACGAGCAGATGGATGGCGTCACGCTGGTCCTGTGCGGCATCATGACCGGCATCCGCATGCAGACCACGAAGAAAGGCGATCTCATGGCCTATGCTTCCCTCGGCGACCGCGAAGGAGACATCGATCTCCTGATCTTCCCACGCACGCTGCCGCAGGTGCGCAGCCAGCTCGAGGAAAACAACATCGTCAAGGTCACAGGCCGCGCCAGCATTCAGGATGACGAGCGCAAAATCTTCGTCGAATCCATCGAGCCGCTGCGCCACGCCGCCGCAGATCCTGCCAAAGCGCCGCTGCGCGTTTTCGTGAAGATCGCTGAAGGCCTGCCTTACGACGACGAGCGCGTGCTCGCTTTTCTCACCAGGGAGCCGCGCGGCGACGTGCCGGTTTTTCTCTGCTATATGCCAGAGAGCCGCATCGTTCTGCTCAACGAAACCTACTGGGTCAACGATGACCCGGCGCTGTGGTCGCGGCTTGGCGAAAGCTTCGGCCCGGAAAATGTGAACATCCAGCGCCGTCAGCCACAGTGACAGGCGCACAAAAAAGCCGTCGGCACCAGCCGGCGGCAAATTATAGAAAACAAGAGGAAAATAAATGAAAATAGCAGTTTACTCAGGAACCTTTGATCCCATCACCAACGGCCACATGTCCATCATCAAGCGCGCCGTTGGCCTTTTCGATAAGCTTTACATCGCTGTCGCAGAGGAAACCTACAAGCACACCCTCTTCACCGTCGACGAGCGCGTCGCGCTGGTGCAGGAGAGCGTCGCCGATCTCGAAAATGTCGAGGCGGAAAAATTCACCGGCCTTTTGGTGGATTATGCCAGCGCGCGTGGTGCCGTCGCCATTGTGCGCGGGCTGCGCGTAATCTCGGATTTTGAATATGAGATGCAGATGGCTTCCTTCAACCGCCACCTCAATCCTGCCATTGAGACCGTTTTTTTTACTGCCGATGGCGAATTTTCCATGGTCAGCTCCAGCATGATCCGCAACATCGCCAGCTTAAACGGCGACATCCGCGATTTCGTGCCGGCGCCTGTGTATGAGGCGTTGCGCAAAAAATATTAAGCCTTCGCCTTTGCCAGCGCCAGGAGCTCAGACAGCGCGCCGATCATGTAGGTTGGCTGCGCCGCTTCCAGGCTTTCCAGCGACACCGCTGTGAAACGCACACCGGCGGTGTCTATGTGGGCGTTTTTGCCGCAGAGAATATCGTTGGGGCTGTCGCCGATCATCAGACAGTCGCGCGGGTCAACGTCGAGGGCGTCGATCGCGTAGCGCACTGGTGCCGGGTCTGGCTTGTGGGCCGTGGTCTTTTCCGGACCAACCAGCAGATCGATGAGGTGGTCGATGCCGATGTGCGCCATCTGGGCGCGGGCGTTGACCTCCTTTTTCGAAGTGACGATCGCATTTGTGCAGCCGCGCGCATGCAGCGCTTCCAGCACAGCGCGGGCGCCGGCGATCTCCTGCAGGAGCGACATGCCGCAGGCGTCGGAATGCTTGCGGTAAACGCGCAGAAGCTCCTCAGCATGTGCCGGTGCAAGATCCTCCAGCGCCTCGGCAAGAGGAATGCCAAAGGTCGCCGTGATCGTCTCTTCCGGCAGCGTTACGCCCAGCACGTCCTGGAAAGCCAGCTGGAAGCAGCGGATCACGTGCGCGTTGCTGTCCAGGAGCGTGCCGTCAAAATCGAAGAGAAAAGTGGAATATTGTTTCATGAAGATCCTCCGTGATGAATAGGGGTGAGAGTATGGCTCATTTAGATGATACAGTAGCAGGCGTCAAGGGCATCGGCCCGAAAAAACAAAAACTTCTCGCCGGGATGGGCATCCACACCCTGCGCGATGTGCTCACGCTCTATCCCTTCCGCTACGACGACTGGAGCGAGCTAGCGCCAGTGCGGGAATGGCGTGGGCGCGACACCGCCGTGTTTGTGGGCCGCGTGACCCATCTGGATGTCGCCAACACCAGCCGGCGCAACGTCAAAGTTGTGAAAGCCGTCCTTGAAGGCGCGCAGGGCGAGATCGTCGCCACCTGGTTTGGTCGCTATCAGATGGAAAAATATCTCTATCCAGGTGTGCAGCTGCTCGTTTTCGGGCGTGTCAGCGCAAATTACAGCATGGAGCTCAATGTGCAGGAGCATCAGTTTATCAAAAACGAGGCGCAGCTGCGCCGACTCCTCGTGGTGCATCCCGTCTATAGTTTAACAGAAGGCATCGGCAAAGTCGATATGCTTCATCTCAGCGACGCCGCCCTCGCCGCAGTGGGCGAGCTCGACGAGCCCCTCACGCCGGAGCAGGCCGCGCGCTACGATCTCCTCGGCTATCGCGACGCCGTGCGCCGCATCCACCGGCCGCAGAGCATGGCCGATGCCGAGCGCGCTTATCATGCTCTCGTCGTCTACGAATTTCTCGCCATGACCCTCTGGGGCCAGCGCGCGCGCAACAGTGTGCAGACAGGCATCGCCCACAGCGAGCCGCCGCTTTTGGCTGACGCTTTTGTGGCCGCTTTGCCTTACGAGCTCACCGGTGCTCAGAAGCGTGCCATTAAGGATATTCTCCACGACATGGCCAGCTCCCGCCAGATGCACCGCCTGCTCCAGGGTGACGTCGGCAGCGGCAAGACCAACGTCGCCTTCTACGCCATGCTCACCGCTGTCTCCAATGGCCACCAGGCCGCGCTCATGGCGCCCACCGAAGTTCTAGCGCGGCAGCATTTTGCCGGCGCCGAGCGCGCATTTTCGGCCCTTGGTGTGCGCGTTGCGCTGCTCACCGGCCAGATGAAAAAGCGTGACAAAGAAGACATCCTCGCCGGACTTGCCGACGGCAGCATCCAGTGCGTCGTCGGCACCCACGCGCTTATTGAAGATCCTGTGCAGTTTCAGAGCCTCAGCGTTGTCGTCATCGACGAGCAGCATCGCTTCGGCGTGCGCCAGCGCGAAGCCCTCGAGCGCAAGGGCGATCATCCCGATCTCCTCATCACCACCGCCACGCCGATCCCGCGCTCGCTGGCGCTGACTGTTTACGGCGATCTTGCCCTCACCGTCATCGACGAAATGCCGAAAAATCGCCAGAAGATCCAGACCATGTGGATCAATTCGCCGCGTCTCGCTGCCATGTACGGCTTTATCAAAGAAGAACTCAGCAGCGGCCGCCAGGCATTCATCGTCTGTCCGCTCGTTGAAGAATCGGAGAAGATCGACCTCGAAAACGCCATTTCCCTCGCCGAACAGCTGCAGACAGAGGTTTTCACAAGCTGGCACGTTGGCCTGCTCCACGGACGCATGCGCGCCGACGAGAAGGAAGCCATCATGCAGGAATTCCGCGACGGCCACACTCAGGTGCTCGTCTCCACCACCGTCATCGAGGTCGGCGTCGATGTGCCAAACGCCACCATCATGGTCATCATGAACGCCGAGCGTTTCGGCCTCGCTCAGCTGCATCAGCTGCGCGGGCGTGTCGGCCGCGGCAGCGAAAAAAGCTACTGCATCCTCGTCAGCGACGCCACAAGCGAAGAGAGCCAGGCGCGTCTCAAGCTCATGGCCACCACCGCAAGCGGCTTTGAGATCGCAGAAGAAGATCTGCGCCAGCGTGGTCCCGGTGAGCTTCTCGGCTTGCGCCAGCACGGACAGGGCCTGTTCCGGCTCGCGCGACCGGGCTTTCACCAGACAGAACTGGCCCTCGCTGAAGAAATCGCCCGCGATCTGGCCGACCAGCCGCTCACAGACGGCGCAGAGAAAATGATCGCCGAGATTGCGCGCAGGATCGTGCCGTAAAATCGATGACAGGACAATACAGGCCGTGCAGTTTTTGAAACTTTTCTAAGGAGGCTTCACCATGGATGCGATCCATGAACTCTATCACGCGCTCACCACAAGCGATTACGTGCTCGTTGGCGCCGGCGCCGGGCTTTCGGCAGCGGCGGGCATCAGCTTTGCCGACGAGCGCGCATTCAAGCGCGATTATCCGGCGCTTTGGGCGCAGGGCGTGCACAGCGATTATCAGACGTTCAGCTACAAGGGCTGGCTGCCGGGCCAGCGCTGGGGCTATCTCTGCCGCCATATCAAGGCCGTGCTCCTCGATACGCCGGCGCTGCCGCTTTACGATGATCTGAAAGCGCTGCTGGAGGACAGCGATTATTTCGCCGTCACTTCCAACGTCGACCACCAGTTCATCAAAGCCGGTTTTCCACCGGAGCGCGTTTTTGAAGCGCAGGGCAGCTACGGCGAGCTCATTTGCAGCGCCCGCTGCTCCGACGACGAGTACGACATCGCGCCCTTCATCGACGCCACGCTGCCGCACATCAAAGACGATCTCACCGTGGACGCGGCCCATCATCCGCATTGTCCGCGCTGCGGCGCACCGCTGCGCCCGGCTTTTCGCGACACCCGTGCGCATGCCCTGGGCGATCAGCGCTACCACGATTTTCTCGCAGAAAGCGCCGATGCCTCCATCGCCATCCTGGAATTCGGCGTCGGTTTCAACAGCGCCGGCGTCATCCGTGTGCCCTTCGAGCGCATCACCGGCGAGCGCGAAAAAGCGCGCTTCTTCCGCATCACCGTCGATTATCCTGAAAGCGAAGAAGAGATCGCCTACCCTGAGATCCCCGTGCCGATCGCTGACAAGTCGCTGTCCATCAATCGCGACGCCGGCGAAGTGATCCGCGAGCTTCTGGCGCTGAAAAGATCTCAGGCCTGAATACAAAAAGAACGCTGGAACACATCGCTCCAGCGTTCTTTTTTGTACTTATTTGACAAGGCGGTAGATCGCGTCGGCGAAAATCGCCGTGGCTTTTTCGAGATCGTCCAGGACCAGGCTCTCGTTTGGCTGGTGGATGACCACATCGCTCTCCGGCATCGTCATGCCATAGGCCACGCCGTGGGGGATCACGTGCGCATAGGTGATGCCGCCAATGGAGAGCGGCTTGCCAACATGGCCGGTGTGATCGCTGTAAACATCGAGCAGCGTTTCCACCAACGGATCGTCGGCAGGAATGTAATGCACCAGCTTCACCGCTTCCGGCTCACAGACAATGCTGCCGTAGCGGCTGCGCAATTTCGCGAGGATGGCGTCGGCGTCGGTGCCGCGCGGATGACGGAGATTGAGATGGATCTCGCCGACGCCGCCTTCGTATTCGACAATGCCCGGATTGACGCTGACATCGCCCATGATCTCATCGTGGCAGGCGATGCCAAGTTTTTCGCCGTAGAAATCCTCGTGCAGCGTTTCGCCGAGAAAATGCAGGAAATCATTGGCACCGCCGAGATCATAGCGCGCCAGGAAGGCAGCCAGGGTTGTGGCAGCGTTGAGCCCAACCTGCGGCTCGGCGCCGTGGGCAGAGCGCCCATCGCAGAGGAGAATGAGCACATCGCCGTCCTCATCTGCATGGCCTGCCGCTTCGCTTTCGGCGAGAAAATCCGCCCAGTCGCGCGCGATGGCGTCGGCGCGGTCGCTCTGAATGCGCGCGTAGGCGTGCTCCGGCACAATATTGCTGCGGATGCCGCCGCCGAAGGAGAGCAGCTTGCCGTCGTCGCCGATTTTCGCTGCCTCGCCGGAAATGCGCAGCGGCAGCTCGATGACGCCCTTTTCGCCGTTGATCACAGGGAAATCTGCGTCTGGTGAAAAGGCGAGATCCGGCATCGGCTCCGTGGCGAAATAGCGATCCATACAGCGCCAGCTGTTTTCTTCGTCGGTGCCGAGAATGAAATGGATCTGCATATTCGGCGTCACGCCGCTGTCGCGCAGCATTTTCAGCGCGTAGTAGCAGGCCATCGCCGGGCCTTTGTCGTCGGAGGTGCCGCGCCCGTAAAGACGGCCGTCGCGCACCGTCGCCTCAAACGCTGGCGAATCCCACTCGCCGGTTGCCGGCACAACATCGAGATGCGCCAGCAGGCCGAGGATCTTTTCGCCCTCGCCCCAGCGGATCACACCAGCGACGTGGTCGATATTTTCTGCCTCAAAGCCATCGCGGCGGGCGAGCGCCAGCATATAGTCCAGCGCTGCTGCCGGGCCCGGGCCAAACGGCGCTTCCGGCGTCGCGGCAGACTCATCGCAGACGCTTTCGATGGCAATGAGCGGAGCGAGATCGGCCAGAAGCGCTGGCTGGCAAGCAGCAGCCTGTGATTTCCAGTAATCTGTAGAACGTTCCATGATGGTCAACTCCTGTCTGTTGTCGTTTGCTGCTCTCACTATAACAAATCTCGGCGCAGAATTTAAGTTTTTCTCAAGAATTTGTAGGAATTGCGGCGATTTGATTTTCTTCCTGGCCAATATCCAGTATAATAGGCGTATCTGAACATTTTCCCTGACTGTACAAAAAAGGAGTCACAACATGGAATTTCCAAAAATATCCTTGTCACGGCTGCTGATGCTCGTCTTTGCAGTGGCGCTCGTCATCTATGGCGTCTTCAACATGGACAGCGTCGTCGGCTTCATCGGCTACGTCGTGGGGCTTTTGCGACCATTCCTCATCGGGGTGGTCATCGCCTTCATCCTCAACGTGCCGCTGCGATTGTTTGAGCAGCGCGTCTTTGTGCGCGTGCAAAACCCACGCTTCAAAAAAATGGAGCGCGGCATTTCCATCCTGCTTTCGATCGTGCTCGTCTGGGCCATCCTCGGCCTGATCGTCAGCGTCGTGCTGCCGCAGCTCGCCAGCTCTCTGTCGCTGTTTATTTCCGCAGTGCCAAGCTACATCGATTATCTGATCAATTTTCTCTCCATGTTTGAGCATTACAGCCCAGCCATCGGGAATTTCATCGATCAGATCGAGAACTTTTCGCCGAACACCCTCGAAAATTATCTCACCGGCCTGCTGAACGATCAGCTCTCCGCCTGGACATCCGTGCTCTCGTCGGCCGTCGTTTCCACCGTGAGCTTCGTCAGCAACATCGCCTCGAGCGTTGTGCATGTCGTCGTCGCGTTCATCTTCAGCATCTACATTCTTTTTAATAAGGAAACCCTGGCTGTGCAGGCGCGCAAGATCTGCTTCGCCTTTCTTTCCAAGCGCGCAGCCATCTATCTCGTGCACGCCGCCCAGGTGAGCTTCGCCAAGTTCTACCATTTCATCATCGGTCAGCTCACCGAAGCCATCATCCTCGGCAGCCTCTGCACCATCGGCATGCTCATCCTGCGTCTGCCATACGCGCCAATGATCGGCGTGCTCACCGGCTTCTGCGCGCTGATCCCAATCTTCGGCGCCTTCATCGGCGGCGCAGTCGGCGCGCTGCTCATTCTCACCGTGAGCCCGATGAAAGCCCTCACCTTCCTGATCTTCCTGATCGTTCTGCAGCAGGTGGAAGGGCACGTCATTTATCCAAAGGTCGTCGGTGGCTCCGTCGGACTTCCTGCCATGTGGACACTCTTCGCCATCACCATCGGCGGCAGCCTTATGGGGCTCATCGGTATGCTCCTGTCCGTGCCGCTGTGCGCAGCGCTCTACTATCTTTTCACAGAGATCGTCTACGCGCGGCTCAAGCACAACGAGATTCCGCCAGACGATGCCGTGATTCAGTCTGGCGTTGACGAAGGACTTCGGTTATAATAGAACACACTGGTTCGAAATCTTCCCAGTATAAAAAACTAAGACGTTGCCGACAGGAAGCGGTGGGCGCTCGCGCGCGTCCATGCTGCCGGCAAATGTAAGGAGGTATTGGTATGCTTCTACCACTTTTTATTCACACTTGCTCCTGCGAAGGGTGGTGGGCCGTGTGAATGAAAGAAAACACACCGTGCGCCTGTCCTTCGCCGCCCTCGGCGTGTGCCTGAACATTCTCGGCAGCTTTCTCGTCATGATCACGCGGCTGCCCATCTACGGCGACACCCTTGGCACCATTTTCGTCGGCGTTTTTTGCGGCCCGTTCTACGCAGTGCCCTGCGCCCTCGTTTCGAGCCTGCTCAACGCCAGCTACGATCCCTTCGCCATTCCCTTCATCCCGAATGGCATCACCGTCGCGCTTTTCGCCAGCCTTCTGCGCCAGCCGCGGCTCAGAAATCTGCCGCTCGCGCTCAAGGCCTTCATCGTCGGCCTGCCTGCTTCCGTCGTCAGCGCCAGCGTCAGCGCCTTCGTTTTCGGCGGCATCACCTCTGCTGGCTCGAGCTACATCGTCCAGCTCCTGCACGGCGTTTTCCAGCTGCCGATGGTAGCCAGCGTTTTTCTCGTTCAGGTCTTCACCGACTACGCCGACAAATTTCTCATCCTCGTCATCGTGACGCTGATTATTCAGCGCATCCCCACAAGGATAAAAGAAAAAGTATAAGATTTTGTTACCGATTCGCTACGCTTCTATGCGCTCAGTGTGATATAGTAGCGATGTCAAGAAGCATTATTATTGACAATGGAGGAAAATCAATGAAAAAGAAAATCATCTCAGCCCTCGTGCTGATCGGACTTCTGGTCACCCCAATGGCCGCATACGCCGACGCCGCCGTCGGCGATCAGATCGTCACCATCGGGACAAACCTGACCCAACAGCAGCGCCAGGAAGTTCTCTCATATTTTGGCGCCAAAGATAACGCTCAGATCATCGACGTCGACATTTCTGAAGAACGTCAGTATCTCAGCGGCAAAGTGCCTGATGCCCAGATCGGCAACAGCACCAATTCCTGCGCCATGATCACCTACACCACCAAAGGCAGCGGTGTCAACGTGACCACCCACAACATCAACTACGTCACCCCGGACGCGTATAAGAGCGCCATCCTCACCGCCGGCATCAACGACGCCGACGTACAGATCACCGCACCGATTGAAGTCAGCGGCACCGGCGCCCTCACCGGTATCATGAAAGCCTACGAAGTTTCCACCGGTGAAGCCATCAGCGAAGATGTTAAGCAGGCAGCCACCCAGGAACTCGTCACCAACAGTGAACTCGGCTCCGAGATCGGCGACGACCAGGCCAACGACCTGATCAACACCATCAAGCAGGAGATCGCCGAAAATGCACCACAGAATGAAGCAGAAGCACAGAGCCTGCTCGACCGCGTGCTCTCCGAGCTCGGCATCACCCTCACCGACGAACAGTATCAGCAGCTTCTTGACCTCATTCAGCAATTTGCCGATCTCAACATCAACTGGGATTCCGTCGCTGACAGCGTTTCCGGCCTCATCGGCCAGGCCAGCGATTATCTGCAGACAGACGAAGGCCAGGGCTTCCTGGCAAAACTGCAGGAGCTCGTCAACAGCTTCTTCGACTGGATCCGTGGCATCTTTGGCGGCGGATCTGACAGCGCCGATGCAACTGAAACCACAGAAACCACCGATCCTAACGATACCGCCGGCAACAACGTTATGAACGATGAAACCACCGATCCCAACGACACCGCCGGTAATAACGTCATGAACGACAACGCCGGCTACGAGCAGGATCCCAATGACACCGCCGGCAACAACGTCATGAATGACACCCAGGATCCCAACGCCACCAGTGGTAACAACGTCATGAACGGCAGCAACGCCGTCGCGCAGGATCCAAACAACACCGCAGGCAATAACGTCATGAACGACAACACCGGTTACGTCGACCCTAACGACACCGCCGGCAACAATGTCATGAACGGCTGACACATTTCAACGTAGACAACCAAAGCAAAATCCCTGGAGCGAAAACTCCAGGGATTTTTTCGTCGCGGTGGTGTTTTTTTTGTAAAGAAAGAATGATATTTTTCTCACCAAAATGTGTGATAAAGATGCTATAATTTACAATATAGAAAACGAATTATTGAGTGGCTGATGGTCAGAAAGGAAGATCACTGTGGAACCATTCATTCATTTTAAAAATGTGAACAAAACCTACCACGTTGGCAGTGTGGACATCAACGCGCTGCATGATGTGAATTTTGAAGTGGAAAAGGGCGAGATCTGCATCATCGTCGGGGCGTCGGGCGCTGGGAAAACGACGCTCTTGAACATCCTCGGCGGGATGGATTCGCTCTCGAGCGGCGAGGTCTGGCTGGATGGAAAAAATATTGCCGGCTACAGCGAGAAGGAGCTGACGACGTATCGCCGCTACGACATTGGCTTTGTCTTTCAGTTTTACAACCTGATCCCAAATCTGACGGCGCTGGAAAATGTTGAGCTGGCGACGCAGATCGGCAAGGATCCTGCGGATCCAGCGACGGTGCTGGACGAGGTTGGTCTGGCGGCGCGCAAGAACAATTTCCCGGCGCAGCTTTCCGGTGGCGAGCAGCAGCGTGTGGCGATCGCCCGCGCGCTGGCGAAAAATCCGAAGCTGCTGCTTTGCGACGAGCCGACTGGCGCGCTGGACTACAACACTGGCAAGCTGATCCTGAAGCTGTTGCAGGAAACCTGCCGCAAGAACAACATGACGGTGGTCATTGTCACGCACAACCTGGCACTCTGCCCAATGGCGGACCGTGTTGTCCATGTGAAGAGCGGCGAGATCCAGAAGGTTGAACTGAACGAACATCCAATGTCTATTGACGACATCGAATGGTGAGGTGAGCTGTATGAAAAAGAGCTTACTCAAAACCTCGCTGCGTGAGATACGCTCGAGCTTTGGCCGATTTATCGCGATATTGGCGATCGTGGCGCTGGGCGTGGGCTTCTTCGCGGGGCTTATGGTCAGCGAAGAGGCGATGCTCAAAACGGGCGAGACGTATCTGGACGAGCAGAATTTCTATGATTTTCGTCTGATGTCGACGCTGGGATTTGATGACGACGATGTCGCGGCCCTGCGGGATGCAGACGAGGTCACTGCGGCGGACGGCGCCTATCAGGTGGATGCGCTGGTCTCGGATGGCGGCGATGAAGAAAAAGTCGGCCGCTTCCATTCGATCACGGAGGATGACAACAAGCTTGCCCTCAAGGATGGCCGCCTGCCAGAAAACGCTGGCGAATGCGTGGTCGATTCGTCTTTCTTTGAAGGCGCCGGCATCGGTGATACGGTGACGATCGCTGACGGCAACTCGCAGGATACGCTCGACGCGCTCGAAAACCACGAGCTGGAGATCGTCGGCGTTGTGGAATCGCCGCTTTACATGCGCATGGGCCGCTACTCGAGCGAGATCGGCTCCGGCGAGGTTGAAGCGATCTATTTTGTGCCGGCGGATGCGTTCACATCTGAGTATTACACGGAGATGTATCTCAGCGTCAACACAAGCGGCGGACTTTACAGCGATGAATACGATGACTGCATCGACGATAGCGAGCCGGATGTGACGAAGGTCGCAGAGGGCAGCGTGAACGCGCGCTATCAGGAGATCGTCGATGAGATCAACGACGGCCGCAAAGAGGCGCAGGAGGGCATCGACAAAGCCAACGACGCCCTGGAGCTGGCTGAGAAAGCCGGCGCGCCGGAATCTCAGCTGGAAGAGATCCGCGCCCAGCGCGACGAAGCGCAGGAAGTGCTCGACGATCTGACCATTCCGGAAGCGCCGGAGCTTTACGTGCTCACCCGCGATGAAGACGTGGGCTTCCAGTTCTTCAAGAGCGACTCCGCTATCGTCAGCTCCATCGCCAAGGTGTTCCCGGTGTTCTTCTTCCTCGTCGCTGCCCTTGTCTGCGTCACAACGATGACGCGCATGATGAACGAGCAGCGCACCCAGATCGGCGTGCTCAAATCCATGGGCTATTCCAACGCCAGCATTCTCATGAAATACATGACCTATTCCGGCAGCTCAGGCATCATCGGCTGTCTGCTCGGATATTTCCTCGGCACCTGGGGCTTTCCGACAATCATCTGGAGCGCCTACAGGACCTACTACGCCCTGCCGGATCAGGTGCTCTATGTGTTCAACTGGCAGCTCCTGCTGATCTCGCTGGCTGTGACGCTGCTCTGTACGATCGGCGTCACCTGGATCTGCGGGCGCAGCGCCCTCACTCAGAGCGCCGCCGAGCTCATCCGGCCAAAAGCGCCGAAAGCCGGCAAGCGCAATCTGCTCGAGCGCGTGACGCCAGTGTGGAAACGTCTCAGCTTCCTGCAAAAGATCACCGTGCGCAATCTTTTCCGCTACAAGGCGCGCTTCTTCATGATGATCCTCGGCATCGGCGGCTGCACAGCGCTCATCGTCACAGCGCTGGCGCTGCAGGATAATTTCATGGGCGTTTCCGATCTGCAGTATAACGAGATCGACCTCTACGACGCCAACGCGTCCTTCAATGAAAGCCTGAGCCAGGAAGACATGGACGCTTTCCTCGATGCCAACGGCGAGCGCGTCGCAGGCGCGCTGTTCACCTACACCGGTAACATGGACATTTCCGCCAACGGCACCACCCACAGCGTTTCCATGAACGCGCCGATCGACAATGGCGATCTCGGCGATTTCTTCAGCTGGCATGCTGACGGCACAGAATACAGCCTGCCAGAAGACGGTGAGCTTCTGCTCGATCGCGGCCTCGCCGATCGTCTCGGTGTGCAGACCGGCGACGAGGTCACCGTGCGCGACAGCGATATGCACGAGACCACCCTCAAGATCTGTGGCGTGTACGACAACTACATTTCGAACAACGCCTACATTTCCCGCGGCACGCTGGAAAACGCTTTTGGCAAGACCGACGTCAACAGCGCCTTCATCAATTTCAAGGGCGACGAAGATGTGCACGAGCAGGCAGCCGCCCTCATGAATGCCGACGACAACATCACCAACGTGACCATCGCCTCTGACAACCAGAGCATGTTCACCGATATGCTTGACAGCCTCAACATCATCGTCATCGTCGTCATCCTCTGCGCCGGGGCGCTCGCCTTCATCGTGCTTTACAACCTCACAAATATCAACATCAGCGAACGCATCCGCGAGATCGCCACGCTCAAGGTCCTCGGCTTCTATTCCAACGAAGCCAATGCCTACGTTTTCCGCGAAAACACCGCGCTCACCGTTTTCGGCGCCCTCGCCGGACTCGTCCTCGGCAAATTCTTCCACGCTTTCGTCATGGCGCAGATCGTTGTCGACGGCCTCAGCTTCGACGCTTATGTGACACCGCAAAACTACGCCATCGCTTTTGCGCTGACCATCGTTTTTGCGTTTATCACCCAGCTCATCATGCGTCGCAAGATCTCCAGGATCCACATGGCCGAATCGCTGAAATCTGTTGAATGATCATTTATCACCCCGAACGCACGCGCGAACGGGGTGATTTTCTGTTATAATAGGAGAAACCTGCAAAGGAGAGGATATCATGACTTATTCCATCGTTTATTCCAGCAAGACCGGCAACACAAAAATGCTCGCCGACGCGCTGCACCAGGCGCTCCCCGCAGACGACTGCCTGTATTTCGGTGCGCCAGACGCGCAGGCGCTCGCCGCCGAGCGCATCTACATCGGCTTCTGGACCGACAAAGGCACCTGCGACGCAGAGACCGCTGCCTTTCTCGCCCAGCTTACACAGCAGGAGATCTTCCTTTTCGGCACCTGCGGATTTGGCGGCGGCGTCGCGTATTTTGAGCAGATCCTCGCACGCGTGCGCGATCTACTGCCGGAAAGCGTACAGCTCGTCGGCAGCTATCTCTGCCCAGGAAAAATGCCCCAGAGCGTCCGCGACCGCTACGTGCGCATCGCAGAAGAAGAGCCCGCCAAGCGCAGCCACATGCAGAAGATGATCTTCAATTTCGACTGCGCCCTCAGCCACCCCGACGCCAGCGACCTGCAAGGCCTCATCGAAGAAGTGGAAAACTGTCAGAAAAGATAAACTTTGCGCTTTGGCGAAAATTTTTTGTCCACATTCTGTCTCAGGGTGTATAATAGATTCACAAACTGTTGTAATACACGTAAAGGAGTGCTTTTTATGGCAAAAGATATTGATTGGGGCAGCCTCGGTTTCGAGTATACTGCTACAGATTATCGTTATGTTTCTACCTGGAAAGATGGCAAATGGGACGAAGGCGGCCTCGTCACCGATCCTGTCGTTCATATTTCCGAATGCGCCGGCGTGCTGCAGTATTCTCAGTCCGCTTTTGAAGGCCTCAAAGCGTACCGCACCAAAGACGGCCGTGTCGTCACCTTCCGTCCAGATCTGAACGCACAGCGTCTGCACGATTCCTGCGAACGCCTCTGCATCCCAGCCGTTTCCGAAGAAAAATTCCTCGATGCCCTCGACCAGCTCGTCAAGGCCAACATCGACTACGTTCCACCATACGGCTCCGGCGCCACCCTCTACATCCGCCCATTCATCTACGGCAGCGGTCCAGTCATCGGCGTAGCGCCAGCACCAGAATTTGAATTCCGCATGATCTGCATGCCAGTTGGCCCATATTTCAAGGGCGGCATCAAACCGATCGAGATCACCGTCTCCGATTTTGACCGCGCAGCCCCACACGGCACCGGTCACATCAAAGCAGGCCTCAACTACGCCATGAGCCTCTACGCCGGCCAGAAAGCACACGAAGCAGGATTTGCTGAAAATATGTACCTCGACCCAGCAACCCGCACCAAGGTTGAAGAAACCGGCGGCGCAAACTTCCTCTTCGTCACCAAGGACGGCAAGATCGTCACACCAAAATCCGACTCCATCCTGCCATCCATCACCCGCCGCTCCATGACCTACATCGCAGAGCATTATCTCGGCATGGAAGTTGAAACCCGCGAAGTCCTTCTCTCCGAAGTGCCAGAATTTGTCGAATGCGGCCTCTGCGGCACCGCCGCCGTCATCTCCCCAGTCGGCAAGATCAACGACCACGGCAAGGAAATCTGCTTCGCCAGCGGCATGGAAGAAATCGGGCCAGTCATGAAGAAACTCTACGACACCCTCACCGGCATCCAGATGGGCACCGTTGACGCCCCAGAAGGCTGGCTGCATGAAATCAAATAATAGCGCCAAAATCTTTTAGCGCACAAAGCGGTCCACGCTGAAAAATGATCGTCGTTTTCAGTGTGGACCGCTTCTTATTCTGCGCGGCGGCGAAAAATCTTGGCGAGGAGGCGTTTTTCCCTTGACGGGCTTTCGCTGATTCTGTATAATTAATCTTCGGATATGGGTGTTTTCCCAGATCGAAACCGCATGCGTCGGGTTAAAAACGCAAGCGAAAGCTGCTACCTATCGCAGCGAGTATTCTCAGGGAGGAGTGAAAAAATGTACGCAATTATCGCTACTGGTGGCAAACAGTACAAGGTAGAAGAAGGGCAGACTCTCGATGTGGAACTGCTCCACGCTGAAGCTGGTGAAACCGTCGACATCGACGCTGTACTGATGCTCAACAAAGACGGCGAGATCGTTACCGGCAAGCCTTATGTTGAAGGCGCAAAGGTTTCTCTCAAGGTTGTTGAAAACGGCAAAGCACCTAAGATCACCGTTTTCAAGTACAAACCTAAAAAGAACTATCGCCGCAAAAAAGGTCATCGTCAGCCTTACACCCGCGTGACTGTTGAATCGATCGTTGGCTAATGGTCGAGATCACGCTTTTCTATCGCGCAGACGGCGCGCTTACTGGCTATGAATTTTCCGGCCACGCTGGCGCGGCTCCTTATGGAGAGGATCTGGTCTGTGCGTCGGCTTCCACACTTGCGATCGTCACGGCGAACAGTCTGGAGACGCAGGGCGTGGATTTTGAAGCTGAAATGGACGAAGGCTATTTAAAACTGATGCTGACACCTGCTCGCGATGAACGCGAAGCGATCGTCGCGGAAGCGGTGCTGAAAACGTTAGAGGTCGGCGTGGGTGCGCTCGCGCAGGACTATAAAGAGTACATCAAAGCAAACAGTATTCGTGTTTGAGGAGGTGGACAAGATGTTCAAACTCGATTTACAATTATTCGCATCTAAAAAAGGGGTAGGTTCCACCAAGAACGGTCGTGATTCCCACTCCAAGCGTCTCGGTGCGAAGAAGAGTGATGGCCAGACCGTAAAGGCCGGCAACATTCTCTATCGCCAGAGAGGGACCAAGATCCATCCAGGCGCAAATGTTGGCAAGGGCGGCGATGATACCCTGTTCGCTAAGATCGACGGTGTCGTTCGTTACGAAAAGGGTGCAGGCAAGACCCGCGTCAGCGTTTATGCTGCTGAATAAGTAGAAATTGGGGGTGACCGCTCGGTCATCCCTTTTTGTTATATTGAAGAAAGAGAAACGTCATGAAGCCAAATGAGATCCAAGAATTGCTGAACGCGGCTGAAGCGCGCATTGCTGCCGAAAAACGACGGCTGCTCCTCTGGAGCAACGGGCGTTTGCTTTCTGCGCTGGCGGTGCTTGTGGGGCTGGTGTTTGGCATCCGTAACGACTTCCTGCCGGGATATGTGCTGGCGGCAGCGGGCGTCTTTTGTTTCTGCTGGCTGGTGCACAAATTCAATCTGCAGCAGCGGGCGATCGAGCTGGCGCAGAATCGTCTGGCTGTGCTCGAGCGTTACGACGCGCGCACGAAGGGTGAATGGTACGATTTCGCCGACGATGGCGCGGCGTATGTGCGCCGGGAGGATTTTCTCTCGAGCGATCTGGACCTTTTCGGTCCGCGTTCGCTTTATCAGTACATTTCGGTGGCGCATACGGTTGGCGGGCGCGACGCGCTGATGCGCCTGCTCACGCGGCCAAGTCTGCATCTTATCTCTGAGCGGCAGGATTCTGTGCTGGAGCTTTTGCAGGACGACGATCTGGCCATCGATTTTGAAGCGCTGGGCCTTGCCAAGGATCGTCGCCGCGAGGAGGACGAGCGCGCTGCTGAAAAGAAGCTGCGCCAATATGCCACGGGCAAGGGCAACCGCAATGTGCCGCAGCTGAAAACGCTGGCCATCGGGCTGCCTGTGCTGACAGCGGCTGCAGCTGTGGCTGCGGCTGTCGGGCTTGTGTCGTGGATGATGGTGCTGTATCTGTTTTTCGCGCAGCTCCTTGCGTCGGTGCTTTTTGGCGGCGCGCTGAAAAACGAGAAGGACAGCATCATGGTTTTGGCACGGCGATTGGATCGCGTCGAAGAGCGTATCCGTGTGCTCCAGAAGCCAGCGTTCGAGAGCGGCTATCTGCGCGAAATGCAGCGCCAGCTCGCCGACGCCGGCGAAGGGATCCGCGCGCTCAACCGCATTGTCGGCGCCTGGCAGATGCGCGAGAATTTTGTGCTCTATCTGCCGTTGGTGGGCCTTCTGGCCTGGGATTTTAACTGCTGTCTGGCACTCGATGGCTGGCGACAGAAATACGGCGTCTCCTTTGGACGCTGGATGGACTGGATCGGCGAGGTGGAAGCGCTCTATTCCCTTGGCACGCTGTCGCGTGTGCGTCCGGATGAAACGACGCTGCCGGAGATCGTTCCGAGTGAAACGCCGTTTCTGGCAATGGAGGATGGCAAGCATCCGCTGCTCGATCCGCGCACCGTTATCGGCAACGACTACAGCCAGGGCGGTGACACCGTCATCATCACCGGCAGCAATATGAGCGGCAAATCGACCTTCATGCGCACGCTCGCGCTGAACGCCGTGCTCGCATACGCTGGCGGCACGGTGATGGCGAAAAATTTCCGCATCAGCCCGATGCGCATCTTCACATCGATGCGCGTGCGCGACGATGTCAGCGAAGGGATTTCGTCCTTCTACGGCGAGATCCTGCGCATCAAGCAGATGGTCGCCTGGTCTGAGCAGGAGAAACCGATGCTCGTTCTCGTCGACGAGATCTTCAAGGGCACGAATTCGGCGGACCGCATCATCGGTGCTGAAGCAGCGATCAAAAAGCTCTCCCGTCCGTGGATGATGACCATCGTCACCACCCACGATTTTGAGCTCTGCGCCCTTGCAGACAGTCCGGAGGTCGGCGGCAAAAACTACCATTTTGAAGAACATTACGACGGCGATACCATCGCCTTTGATTATAAGATCCGTCCCGGCCGCTGTCGGACCACGAATGCGCAGCATCTGATGCGCATCGCTGGTCTTTTGGACGATGCACAGCAGCAGGACGGGAAAAAGGAGGAAGCCCATGTTTTATGATTACGCGAAGGTCAACGTCAAGGCTGGCGACGGCGGCAACGGCATCGTTGCCTTCCGCCGTGAAAAATATGTGCCAAAGGGCGGCCCTGCCGGCGGCGACGGCGGCAAAGGCGGATCCATCATTCTGCGCGCCGACGAAGGCCTGCGCACGTTGATCGACTTCCGCTACCAGACGCATTATAAAGGCAAACGCGGCGACCATGGCTCTGGCGCCAAGCAGCACGGCCGCAGCGCCGACGATATCGTGCTGCGCGTGCCGGTCGGCACCGTTGTGCGCGATGCCGATACGAAAAAATTGCTTGGCGATCTGCGCCATCATGGTCAGGAGATCGTCGTCGCCCAGGGTGGGCGCGGCGGACGCGGCAACGCGCGCTTTGTAAGCTCCACCCACCGTGCGCCGGCTTTCGCTGAAAACGGCGAAAAAGGCGAAGAGCGCTGGATCACCCTCGAGCTCAAGCTGTTGGCTGACGTCGGCCTCGTTGGTTTTCCAAACGTTGGAAAATCGACGATCATCAGCCGCGTGTCTGCTGCCAAGCCAAAGATCGCCAACTATCATTTCACGACGCTCGAACCAAATCTCGGCATGGTGCGCGTCGATGCTGGCCGCAGTTTTGTCATCGCCGATGTGCCGGGGCTGGTTGAAGGCGCTGCAGAAGGCGCGGGGCTCGGTCATCGTTTTCTGCGCCATGTGGAGCGTACGCGTGTGCTCGTGCATGTTGTTGATCTTTCCGGCTCAGAAGGCCGCGATCCGCTCGAGGATCTCGCTGTCATTCGCGGCGAGCTCGAGCGCTATGCGCCACAGCTCAATGAAAAGCCGATGGTCATTGTCGCCAACAAGGTCGATCTCATGAGCGACGACGACCGCGATGCAGCGCTCGCTCGACTCAGCGAAGCGTATCCGGAGGTGCGCATTTTCCCAATGAGCGCTGCCACCGATTCTGATCTCAACGAGCTGGTTTATCATCTCGCTGATATCCTCGACGCCATTGGGCCGGTGGAATACGCCGAAGAGGATTTCGAGCCAGTGGAAGAAGAACCACAGAAACAGGAAGCGCCGTTCCGCGTGCAGAAGATCGGGCCGGACGCTTACGAAGTTGTCGGGCCGGAGATCGATGGTCTCGTTGGCCGTACGCAGTTTGAACGCGACGAAGCCGTCGAGCGCTTTATGAAGATCCTCGACAATATGGGCATCGAAAAAGCGCTGCGCGAAGCTGGCATCCAGGATGGCGACACCGTCATCGTTGGACCGATGGCCCTCGATTATCTGGAATAAGCCATGGACGACAGGCTCGTGTGGACGCTGGCGCTGGTGGTTTTGAATGGCGGCCTGCTCTGGCCGCTGCTCCGACGCCGCCCGGTGATCGTGCCGCTGGCGCAGCCGTTGGCTTTTCTCGCCTGCGAGATCGTTTCGCTGCAGTGGCTCTTTCAGGGAAGCTGGACGACAGGCGCGCGCTGGACAGCGCTGGCCTGCTTCGTTTTCGTCGGCTGTCTGCTGATCCAGCAGGCGTTTGGCCGACGCCGCTGGTTCGTTTTTCGCGGCGGTGGATTCACGCACGATATGGACACTTACGACGCCCTCGCGCTGGCGATCCGTCAGGCGCTTTCCGACGAAAGTCTGCCGCCGGCGACGGTGATCTGCCGCTACGATGGCTGGATCGGCCTCACGCCGCTCGACGAAGACGTGCAGGCGCGGTTCATCGCGCATCTCGATGACGCGCTGGAAGACACCAGATGGCGGCGGTTCGGTTTGTGGCAGCTCTTTTTCGGCATCCAGGGAGCGGTGCTCGTGCTCGCGCTCCTGCGCCAATTTCTGGAGATACATGGAGGTTTATGATTATGGAATTCAACACGATATTGCTCATCGTCGCCATTGTTCTGCTCGCGGCAAGCCTGCTCGTCAAAGGCTATGGCATGATGCAGCTCGCCAACAAGGATCTGCCGCAGGAGGAACGCATGGCGCGCTACAAAAAAACCATGCCCCTCACCTATCTCATGCTCGCGCCAGTCGTCATCATTGTGCTCTATCTTGTGCTGAATAAGTGACAGTTTTGAAAATTGCGCACTGACTTTTCAGATAATGATAACATTTTGTTGTTTATCCAACCCTTGTGCTTTATAATAGAAGCACAAGGGTTTTTATATGCAATCATTTCCCATTATCATTCTAAAAGAGGTGGTACCGATGAAAAGAAGGTTCCTGGCGCTCGCTGCGCTGTTTGTACTGGCATTGGGCGGCCTTGTCGGCTGCAGTAACGGAGGAAAAAGCTCGGAAGAATCGTCGTTTGCGAGCACGCTCTATGCGGCGAAGAATCCTTATCTGGAAAATACCAGCGCCAACAACGATCTGGTGACTCTCATCGGTCTCAAATCCCTCGGCAAGTACACCCTTGCCGTGCAGGATGACGCCCATCCGTACACGCTGCAGATCCGCTTCATGTATCTCGACAACCGCGCCGATCTTTCTACCATGGATGCGACCATGGTCGGCAGCGCGGCGTTGCTGCTTGCGCTCATCGACGACTGCGAGCAGGTGAGCTGGAGTTATCCAGGCGAATCTGAGCTCGTCGAAGGCTCCGTCGGCGTGGATTATATCAACGAAACCTACGCCACCGATGTGAAAGCAGCCGGTCAGGACGAAGAAGCGTTCAATGCGCTCTGCGAGCAATTCTTCCCTGACAAAACTGCGCCAGCTGAAACGACTGAAGAATAAAATGAAAAGGGGGACCGTTCACACCTGAAACGGTCCCCTTTTGTCTATTTTCTGTAGAAAACGCGAGAAAGGAGGAGGCCCATGCTCTGGCTCGCCAAGATCAAAAAACGCCTGCCGTTCAATCGACGGCGGCGCAGAGTCAACAAAGCGCTGCGCCGTCGCAAGCTTGAGAAATATATGCCGGTCATTCTCTTTTTGCTCGGGCTGCTCGCGATCATGATCGCCATCGTGGCGCTGCTCGTTGTGAAGATCGGCATGCCGTTCTACGAGACCATCACCGAGCCGCACGCTGCGCGTGACTGGGTGCTCTCCTTCGGCAGCTGGAGCTATCTCGTGCTCTTTGCCATCACGTATCTGCAGGTCGTCATCGCCATTCTGCCGGGCGAACCGTTTCAGATCGCGGCTGGGCTCGCGTTTGGCCCGATCGTGGGCTCGCTCATCACGACCATTGGCACGCTGCTCGCGTCGATCACGACGTTCATGCTGACGCGCATTTTTGGCTACAAGATCATCGAATTTTTCTTCAGCGAGCGCACGCGCTCCAAGATGGATCTGCGCGAGTACAGCGAAGAGAGCATCGAGCGTGTCGTTTTCATCGCGTTTCTCATTCCCGGCACGCCGAAAGATTTTCTCGCGTACGCCGTCGGGCTGACGCCGCTTTCGCTCCTCACCTGGATCCGCATCACGGTGATCGCGCGCTTTCCACCGATCATCATGGCGACGCTGGGCGGGAATCTTCTTTCCAGCGGAAATTTTCAGAGCGCCGCCGTCACCATCCTCATCGGGAATGTCATCAGCCTGTTCGTCTATCTGCTCTACGAGCTGCACCACCGCTGGAAAAGACGCAGCGCCTAAATACGCGCGAGGCACAATTTGATTTGAGGGAGAAAAAATGGATACAGTATTTTACCAATTACTGACGAGTCGATAAGTCACTCTTGTCAATATGGTCATCGGCGCCGTGGCGTTTGTGCTACTGCTGATCCTGCTCTTTGGCAAAAACAGCAGAGACGAGCGCGGCAGGAAGATCATTGGAAAAGCCAGCATCGCTGCGCTCATCGGCTGTGCATTTTCGGCGACGGTGTTGAGCCATTATATGCAGCAGCTGGCGGAATATTGATGATCGACGCTTATCTGGCGGTCAACGCCATTCAGCTGGTGTATAATATTACGGTGCTGATCGAGATCGCCGGTATCCTCATTTTGAAGCGCAGAGAATGAGCGACAGATTTCGCCGCAGTTTTTGAAAATGACAACGCACGCATTTCAGGCGTGCGTTTTTTTCTGGTCGCAATAAAAAACGCTCCCGCTATTCGCGAGAGCGCTGCGTGATTTGCAGAATGGATCAGTCGAACTTTTCGTCGATCGGCTGGCTTGGCTGGATCACAACGAGCAGCATGTGACCCTGATCGAGCAGCGTGCGGGAGCCGTGGAGCACGAGCTTCACTTCTTCTGGCTGATCGAGGCTGTCAATGGCAGCTGGGTCGATGATGTTGACGGCCACTTCTTTTTTCAGCTTTGCCCAGTAGAGATAACCAGCTGGGTCAAATTTTGGGCCTTCGTCTTTTTTCTTTTTGCTCTTAGAAGCTTCTTCTTCTGGTTCTTCGACAACCGGTGGCTCTTTGGCGCTCATCTTGGCGTCGCCTTCAGGGGAAATGAAGACTTTGAAATCGTCCTTGGTCAGACCGCGGGCGAGGCAGTCTTCGACTTCATGCAGAGCGTGTGGCGCGTCGGTGAAGTTGCTTTGTACAAATACATACATGGTTCATGTCTCCTCTTTTATCTTCGGTTGAGAATTTCGTAAAGTCCATTACTATTATTCTACAAAGCAAGCACGCGCCTGTCAACCGTAAAGGTCGGCAGGCGCGCGATTTATGCTCAGTCAAACAGATACTGGGTAACTTTGACGATCTCGCCATCCTTGAGATACACACGAGGCACGCGACGGTTGATGTCGCAGAGGATTTCGTGAGGGATGGTTGGGATGCGGTTTACGACTTCTTCGATGGAGATGCGGTCGTCGCCCTGGCTGCCGATGAGGACAACTTCGTCGCCGATCTTTACATCAGGAACGTCGGTGACATTGATCATGCACTGGTCCATGCAGACGCGGCCGACGATCTTGCAGCGCTTGCCGTGGACGAGCACTTCTGCGTTGTTGCTCATCAGGCGCATCCAGCCGTCGGCGTAGCCGATAGGGAGCGTTGCGATGACATCGCCTTCTTCGGTGGCGTAGGTGCCGCCGTAGCTGATGCGTTCGCCAGCATGTTCTTTTTTGACATTGGAAATGCGCGCCTTGAGAGAGAGCACTGGTTTTACGTCGATGTTCTGGTTCTGCGTTTCGTCGCTAGGGTAGATGCCGTAGAGGATAATGCCTGGGCGTACCATATCGAGGAAATATTCAGGATGGTCGACGATGACGGCGCTGTTGCCGACGTGGCGGATCTTTGGTGTGAGGCCGCGTTCCGCGAGACCGTTGAGGAAGAAATTGTAGCGTTCCCACTGCAGATGGGTGTAGGTCTTGTCGGCGTAGTCGGCTTTTGCGAAGTGGGTGAAGAGCCCGGTGAATTCTACATTAGGCAGTTTCAGGATCTCTTCGATCTTGTCGAGGTTTTCTTCGGTTGGCAGGAAACCGATGCGGCCCATGCCGGTGTCGCACTTGATGTGGACGAGGGCTTTCTTGCCCTGTTCCACAGCGGCGTCGCTCATTGCTTTTGCAAGATCGTAGGTGAAAACTGCCTGCTGGATGTCATACTTAACGAGCTCAGCAGCGCGCTGTACTTCGGTGTAGCCGAGAATGAGGATCGGCACGTCGGTGAAACCAGCTTTGCGGATCTCGAGGGCTTCGTCGAGAAGGGCGACGCAGAGAAAATCGGCGCCGTTTTCTAGGAGGGTTGGGATGATCTCAACAGCGCCATGGCCGTAAGCGTTTGCTTTGACAACGGCGGCAACGTGGCGGTCTTTGCCGGCGCGTTCGCGGATCGAAGAAATGGTGAAGGCGAGGGCGTCGAGGTCGACTTCAGCCCAGACCGGACGAATGTGCATTAAGGTGTCTTTTGGCAGTGTTTCCATAAAGGAGACCTCCTTAAAAATTGATTTGCTTTAATAATATAAATATTATAGCAAATTCGCCGGCAAGACAAGGGAACTTGCAAATATTTCTGAGAAAGGTTCCTTATAGATCTTTTTTCATTGCCGGAACAATGTGAAAATGATCACGCGCCATCTTGACACACTGCGGATGAAGGCGTATGATAAATGTGATAAGAGAATAAATGATCTTCAGGGCGGGGTGAGATTCCCCACCGGCGGTAAAGCCCGCGAGCGCTACGGCGCATGATTCGGTGAAATTCCGAGGCCGACAGTACAGTCTGGATGGAAGAAGATGAACACGCGAGAAAGATTTCTTTGCGTGGGCTGGCTCTGGAATGTTTGGCATTCCAGATTTTCTTTTTATAGAGCAATTTTTCATTTGCCCTGAACGTGACGCGTTCAGGGCATTTTTTGTGAGGTGATCCAAGTGAACGATCAGGAATATATGAAACGGGCGCTGGCGCTCGCTGAGCGCGGCTGCGGCTGGACCTCGCCAAATCCGATGGTCGGCGCTGTGATCGTGCGTGACGGGCGCATTCTCGCCGAGGGCTGGCACGCGCGCTATGGTGAGCTGCACGCGGAGCGCGCAGCGCTGGCGAACGCGACAGAAGATGTGCGCGGAGCGACCATGTATGTGACGCTGGAGCCCTGCTGCCATCACGGCAAGCAGCCGCCCTGCACTGACGCCATCATCGAAAGCGGGATCGCGCGCGTTGTCGTTGGCTCGCCGGATCCTAATCCGCTGGTCGCTGGCAAAGGCGTGGCGATCCTGCGGGAGCACGGCATCGTTGTCGAGGAGAATGTGCTGCGCGAAGCATGCGATGCGCTGAACGAAGTTTTTCTCCACTACATCCGCGAAAAACAACCGTTCGTCGTGCTGAAAACAGCGATGACGCTGGACGGAAAGATCGCCACGCGCACAGGGGCGTCCAAATGGGTGACCGGCGAAGCAGCGCGCGCCCACGGCCACAGCCTACGCCATCGTTACCGTGCGATCATGGTCGGCAGCGGCACGGTGCTGGCGGACGATCCGCTGCTCACCTGCCGCATCGAGAATGGCCGCGATCCGCTGCGCGTCGTCTGCGACAGTCGCCTGCGCACGCCGCTTGCTGCGCGTCTCGTGCAGACAGCGCAGGAAACGCCGACGCTCATTGCCACCTGCGAGACGGACAGCGCACGCATCGCGCCGTACGAAAACGCTGGCTGTCGCGTCTGGTCGCTGCCGGAGCGCGGCGGTCATGTGGATCTTTCGGCGCTCATGCAGCGGCTCGGCGCGGAAAACATCGACAGCGTGCTCATCGAAGGCGGCGGCACCCTCGCCTGGGCAGCGTTGGAAGCGGGGATCGTGCAGAAAGTCTACAGCTACATCGCGCCGAAGCTCTTCGGCGGCCGCGATGCGAAAACGCCGGTCGAAGGAGAAGGTGTGGCGCTGCCGGAGGAATGCGCGCAGCTGTCCGTCACAAATATTTCCCGCCTGGGCGAGGATATTCTCATCGAAAGTGAGGTGCAGCGTCATGTTCACCGGTCTTGTTGAAGAAGTCGGCAGCGTCCGCCGCATTACCCGCGGCGCACATTCTGCCGTACTGGAGATCGCCTGCCGCACTGTGCTCGAAGGCACAAAGATCGGCGACAGCATCGCCGTCAACGGCATCTGTCTGACGGTGACGGCGCTTTCGCCGCAGAGCTTTTGCGCCGACGTGATGCATGAAACACTGGATCGCTCGTCGCTCGCTCAGCTCACAAGTGGCACTCCCGTCAATCTCGAGCGTGCCATGGCGGCGAACGGCCGCTTCGGCGGACACATCGTCAGCGGCCACGTCGACGGCACCGGTCGCGTCACGCGCATTCGCCGCGACGACACAGCCATCTGGTACACCGTCGCCTGCGACGCCGCGCTCCTGCGTTACATTGTCGAGAAAGGCAGCATCACCATCGACGGCATCAGTCTCACAGTCGCCGCTGTGACGGCGCAGGATTTTTCCATCAGCGCCATTCCCCACACCGTCGCGCAGACGGTGCTCAGCGAGCGGCGCGAAGGCGACGTCGTCAATCTTGAGTGCGACATCATAGGAAAATATGTGGAAAAGCTGCTCCAACCAGCGGCGACAGCGCCGGCACAGAGCAGCCTTACGAGAGAATTTTTGGCCGAACACGGCTTTTAAGGAGGATTCATTATGGCAACCTTTAATACCATTGAAGAAGCGCTGTCGGATCTGCGCGCCGGCAAGCTCATTCTCGTCACCGACGATCCCGATCGCGAAAACGAAGGCGATCTCATCTGTGCTGCAGAATTTGCGACCACCGAGAACGTGAATTTTATGGCGACCCACGCCAAGGGCCTGATCTGCATGCCGATGAGCGCCGAGTACATCGAGCGGCTCTGCCTGCCGCAGATGGTCACCACCAACACCGACAACCACGAAACAGCGTTCACCGTTTCCATCGACCACGTTTCCACGACCACCGGTATTTCTGCCGAAGAACGCGGCGTCACCGCACGCGCCTGTGTGGACGAGGAAGCAAAGCCGCAGGATTTTCGTCGCCCGGGGCATATGTTCCCGCTGCTCGCGAAGAAAAACGGCGTGCTCGAGCGCAATGGCCACACCGAAGCCACCGTCGATCTCTGCCGCCTTGCGGGCTTGAAGGAAGTCGGCCTCTGCTGTGAGATCATGCGTGAAGACGGCACCATGATGCGCACCGCCGAGCTTGCCGACCTGGCGAAGGAATGGGGCCTCAGCTTCATCACCATCAAGGATCTGCAGGACTATCGCAAGACCCACGAAAATTTTGTCGAGCAGGCTGCCTGTGTGAAAATGCCGACGAAGTACGGCGATTTCACTGCGTATGGTTTTGTCAACAATCTCAACGGCGAGCATCACATTGCCCTCGTCAAGGGCGACATCGCCGATGGCGAGGACGTGCTCGTGCGCGTGCATTCCGAATGTCTCACCGGTGACACCTTTGGCTCGCTGCGCTGCGACTGTGGCCAGCAGTTCGCCGCCGCCATGACGCAGATCGAGCAGGAAGGGCGTGGCGTGCTTCTGTACATGCGCCAGGAAGGTCGTGGCATCGGCCTCATCAACAAGCTTCGCGCCTATGAGCTGCAGGATCAGGGCCTGGACACCATGGACGCGAACATCGCCCTCGGCTTTGCCGCCGACGCACGCGAATATTATATCGGTGCGCAGATCCTGCGTGCCCTCGGCGTCAAGAGCATGCGCCTGCTCACGAACAATCCCGACAAGGTTTATCAGCTCGAAGCCTTTGGCCTGGAAATCCTCAAGCGCGTGCCGATCCAGATGCCGGCCAACGACTACGACCGTTTCTATCTCAAGACCAAGCAGGAGCGCATGGGCCATCTCTTACAGTATAAATAAATTTTCAGCACAGAAAGGAAGAATATCATGCATACTTTTGAAGGAAAACTCGTCTCCCAGAACATTCGCGTCGGCATCGTCGCTGCGCGTTTCAACGAATTCATCGTTAACAAGCTCGTCGGCGGCGCAATGGACGCGCTGCTGCGCCACGATGTTCGCGAAGAGGACATCGATCTTGCGTGGGTGCCAGGCGCGTTCGAGATTCCGCTGATCGCCAAGAAAATGGCCGAGAGCGGAAAATACGACGCCGTCATCTGTCTCGGTGCCGTCATCCGCGGCGCCACCAGCCATTATGATCTCGTCTGCAACGAAGCCGCCAAGGGCATCGCGCACGTTTCTCTCGACAGCGGCGTGCCCGTGCTCTTCGGCGTCGTCACCACAGAAAACATCGAGCAGGCCATCGAGCGCGCCGGCAGCAAAGCCGGCAACAAAGGCTACGATAGCGCCATGGCCGCCATCGAAATGGTTAATCTCGTGCGCGCGATCGAAGCGTGAGCGCATGAAAAATAGCCGCCGCGCCGGAGCAATTTTGCTCTGGCGCGGCGGCTAAAAATTTATCAGTGGAAAATGATTTTGCCCATTTCAGCGTTGATGCTGAGGTTGCCGGTTGGCGTTCCTTGTGGTGTGCGGCGGTAGTGGTTGGCGACGACGTCGTCGGTATCCAGAAGATTTCCGCCGAGACTTTCTGGCGCAGAGATGTCACCCATGTCGGTGGTGGCATCGATGAGAAGACCGTCGTTGCTTTCCGGTGAGAGCGTGAGCTCGGCGTTGCCGGTGCTGACTTCGATGGTAGCGACGCCGTTAAAGGTGAGATTGTCACCGGTCAGCGTGCCCATGGCGAGATCGATCTCGCTCAGGCCGAGGGTGGTGTTTGTGAGATCGAGACTGCCCAGCGCGATATCGGCGGCAAACTGCGAAGCCTGCAGGCCATCGATGGAAAGATCGCCCATGGCGAGCGTGAGTTGGACACTTGTCAATGTGCTTGGCGGCAGATAGAGAATGATGCCACCGCCATCGGCGTACGATTCACGCTCGGCGTCTGGCAAGAGCCAGAGAAAACCGGTGAGGATCTGCTCAACGTTCGAATGAGAGATGGTATAGTTTTCGTCGCGTAGTTGCAGCACGTCGTTTTCTACGCTGACGTGGAGCGGTGCTTTTTCACGGGTGCCTTCGATGTGATACTCAAGGTAGGCGTGCTCGTCATCTGACGGACGGATTTCCAGATTACAGATTGCGAGCTCTGCGTCGATAGCAGAAAATTCGTCGAGCTGCGTTTTCTCCTGGTCGTAATGCTGCATGCGCGCACCGGCGATCTCCTGGGCCTCGTCGATGCCGCCGGCAAAAGCACCGATACCGATCAGCAGCCCGCCGCCGAGACAGAGCACCAGGCTCAGGGTCAGCAGAATCTTATTCAACTTTTTCATAGTTTACGCACGTCCTTTCTGAGAGAGACGGTGGAAGAGCGTGACAGCGCCGTAAGCGATGGCGCGACAGAGCGCGAGCCCGATCGTGATGATGAGAATCCCTGCGCCGATCGCGAGAATGCCGCCGCCGCTGATCACAGCCGCTGCCGAAAGCGACTCGCTGATCATGCCGAAGGCAGCGAGAATGAGACAACCGCCGCTGTAGAAAAGCGCAGCGTCGACAGCCACAGCGCTGACAATGATCGCGAAGATCATCGCCGCAGCGACGACGAGAAAGATCCCGCCGAAGAGCAGTCCCAGCCAGCCGATCGGCGAGAGCAGCATGGCGATGGCAGCGATCTTCAGCGTGCGCGCTGTGTCGTTTTTGCGCGCGCCGTTGTCGTCGTGCAGCAGGTTTTGCAAGATCTCCGACGCCGCTTCTTTCGGCGTGCCGAGATCGCGCATGGCCTGGGCCTCGTTTTCCGGGCCGGCTTCCTCGAAATATTCGCGGAAATAGGCCATCGTGCTCTCATAATCGTCCTGCGGCAGCTTGTGCAGATAGCGGCTGAGCTCGGCCAGGTATTCGTCTTTTGTGTAGATGCGTTGGTAGGTATCATTGTTCATGGCGGATGCTCCCTTCAATGATGCCGTCGATCGTGTTTCGGTATTCCAGCCATTCCTTTGCGAGAAAATCCAGCTGGGCGCGTCCGGCATCGGTGAGATGGTAGTATTTGCGTGTGCGGTTGTTGAATGCCTGGGAATAGGTTTCGAGATAGCCGTTTTGCTCGAGCTTTTTGAGGATCGGGTAGAGCGTCGATTCCTTGATCGCGGCGACGAGCTTGATCGTCTGGCTGATCTCGTAGCCGTAGGAATCCTGCTCACGTACGATCGCCAGGATCAGGCATTCGATGATCGGTGATGGGAGTGGATAATACACCACATCGCCTCCTTTCAGTGGAGCTGCAGCAATGTGTAGAAAATCTATATATAAAAATTCTACACATAGAATACCACATTCAGCGCCAATGTCAAGAGGAATAGGTAAAATTTTTATATATAGAAGCCGCGCGTTTGACAAACGAACAACGTTCATCTACAATTATTAAGATCCTATATTATAGAAAGAATTATGAAGGGAGGTGCTGCAGATGAGTGCGGAAAATGATTTTTCTGTCGGCAGCATTCCGCGCCACATCATCGATCTCGCCATTCCGATGACCCTCGGCCAGTTTGTGCAGATGGCGTACAATCTTGTCGACCGCATCTACATCGGTCATCTGCCAGGCACATCCTCGATGGCGCTCACTGGTCTCGGGCTGACCTTTCCGATCATCACCATCATCATGGCGTTTACCAATCTTTTCGGCACCGGCGGCATGGCGCTGTATTCTATCGCGCGCGGCAAGCACGACATCGACGCCGAGCGGCGTTATATGGAAAACACCTTCATCATGCTCTGCCTGACGTCGATTTTTGTGATGCTCCTTGGCTATCTTTTTATGAAGCCGATCCTTTATCTTTTCGGCGCCAGCGATGTGACCTATCCCTACAGCGCCGAATATCTGCGCATCTACCTCATCGGCACACCGCTCGTCATGCTCGCGACGGGGATGAACGGTTTCATCAACGCGCAGGGCTACGGGCGCACAGGCATGTTCACCATCCTCATTGGCGCCGTCATCAATATCATTCTCGATCCGATCTTTATTTTCGGACTCGGCATGGGCATCAGCGGCGCAGCCATCGCCACGATCATCAGCCAGCTCGTGTCTGTGATCTGGGTCATGGCGTTTCTCTGCGGACGAAAATCGTTGACCAGATTGCGCGTGCGGCGCGCGCGTTTTGAGCGCAAAGCCGTCGGCCAGATCACGCGGCTCGGCGTCGCCGGTTTTGTCATGCAGGCGACCAACGGCGTCGTCCAGGTCGCAGCGAACAATATGCTCGGTATTTACGGCGGCGATATTTACATCGGTATCATGACCGTCGTCAATTCCGTGCGCGACGTTGTCTCGCTGCCGCTGCACGGATTCACCAACGCCGCCCAGCCAGTCATCGGCTACAACTACGGCGCGCGCAAGATCAGCCGCATCCGCGAAGTCATCCGTTTCACCACGCCTGTCACCGTGACCTACATGCTTTTCTGCTGGGCCGTCATCTTCATGCTGCCGCGGCCAATCATGCACGTGTTCAATTCTGATCCCGAGCTGCTCGCCAAAGGCGTGCCGATGCTCCACATATTTTTCTTCGGATTTTTCTTCATGGCGTTTCAGTCCGTCGGTCAGAGCACCTTCGTCGGACTTGGCAAGAGCAAGCAGGCGACGTTTTTCTCTCTCTTCCGCAAGGTCATCATCGTCGTGCCGCTGACGATCATTCTGCCGCAGATCGGCGGGCTGGGCGTCGCCGGCGTCTTTCTCGCCGAACCGATCTCCAATCTCATCGGCGGACTCTGCTGCTACTGCACCATGCTCTGGACCGTGCGCCGGTTGCCCGGCGATCAAACTGCGTGACCATAGCTTCAACGCATGTTCATCTGTTTTCGGTGGACATGCGTTTTTCTATTGACGGCGCAGCTCCCTTGCAATACAATATAGCTAAGGAGCTACTTTGCTTTACAAGATACTGGAGGTGATCCCATGATACCGTCGCAAATGCTCAAAGGCGTGCTCGAAGGCTCCGTCCTCGCCATCATTTCCCGCCAGGAAACCTACGGCTACGAGATCAGCCAGGAGCTCGAGCGCTACGGATTCGGTAAGATCACCGAGGGCACGATCTATCCGCTGCTCTTGCGGCTGGAGAAAAACGGCGCGCTGGAAGCAGTCTATCGCGCCTCGGACGTTGGCCCGAAACGAAAATATTATCATCTGACGGAAAAAGGCCGCGCCGAGCTTGCGCAGTTCGTGGAGAGCTTTGGTGAGATGGCAGCGGCCGTGCAGGGCTTGCTAGACGATAAAGGAGGGAGCGACGATGAGTAGACGGACGCGAAAATTGCGCGATGAGATCGCTGATATCAACTGGCAGTTGAATGACGATTCTGAGCGCGCGCTGAAGACGATGGACAATTATTTGCGGCTGAAAAATATCGGCGCTCTTCAGCGGCTGAGCGTTTTGCGGGATCTCACACTGATGGCGCTGGAGGCGCAGGCACAGGGACGCAGTCTGGATGAGGTCTTTGGCAGTGATCATCAGGCGTTTTGTGATTGCGTGATCGCGGAGCTGCCGCAGCCGACGGCTCAGGAACGCCGCTTGCGCATCCTGCGCGATGGCGTCGGCGGGCTGGCGCTGTTTTGGTTCATTGCGTTTCCGCTGATACTGCTCATGCAATATCTGTCGTATTCTTCCCTGCCCGGCTTGTGGGAAACGCTGGTGGAATATGGGTACATTTCGACAGATCTGCCGGTGATGCTCGGGCAGCTGCTCATTGTCGCGATCGGCGGCGGAATGATGGCGTCCATATCTTTGAGCGACAGATCCAGTCACGCCAACCGCCAGTTTCATCCTCGCCGTAAAGCTGCGTATTACGTGTTGTTTTTCGGCGCAATGGCGATTTTGAATTGGCTGAGCCGCCAAGGCGTGATCCCAGTGCCAGAGTTTTTGCTTCACGAGCTTGCAACTATGCCACTCAGCGTGAACCTGATCATTCAAGCGCTGCTCATTGGCGCATTTGTGTTCCTGAACGAGCAGGTGGATTTGTAAGGAGGTGCCCAAAATGAGCAAACGTACAAAAGAACTTCTGCGCGAGAACAACGCGTGGGAAAAGGAAAATCTTTCAGCGGAAAATCAGCATCTGATGACGAATATTGTCACGTACATCCGCTCGGCGGCCATCAGCGAGTACGAGCAGGAGCTGGTGCGGCGGGACGTGATGGCGATGCTCGCCGCTGGCGAGCGCGAGGGACGCTCGGCAGAGGAAGTCATTGGCGACGACGCGCAGGCGTTCTGCGACGAAGTGATCGCTGCGCTGCCGCCGCGCCCGGCGGGCGAGCGCGCGCTCGACGCGCTGCGCACAGGGCTCCTGGCTTTCGTGGTGCTGGCGGTATGCTGGCTGGGCGCTGGCGCGGTGGAAATGATCCCTTCCGGCTCGTGGCCATATTTTCCGATCACCGTCGGCGATGTGATTAGCCAGGCGCTGATCTTTCTCACAGCTTTTCTCATTTTCCGTAGCATTTCCCGCCATGCTTTTGACGATAAGATGGGGAAGTTGTTTTTCCTCGTTTTTGCAGCGCTGGCAATTTCCATTCTCTCGAGCATTTTTCTCACGCAATTTCTCTGCAACGTACACATCCTGGTCTTTGCTGTGCTGTTGGCGGTGTGCTTCATCGGCTACAAATTCCTCGACGCGCGTGTCGATTAAATCCAAACGCCGGTCGTTCTCAGGCGAGAGCGGCCGGCGTTTCTGCGCAAATGCTACTATTACGCTGGGTTGCTTATTCCCTATGATCAGGCGTACAATAATAGAAGGAATCTTGCGACGATTTAATGAAAACGAGGAGGAATTTTTATGTCTTACAGTCCAAAACTGGCGTCTGCGTTCAACGATACGCAGATGCGCTCGGAAAAGATCGCGCCGTCGGGGATGTGCTCGTTCTGCGCGGAGGAATGCGCGGGAACGTGCGAGATTGGCGTCTCGGCGATGCGCGGCGAGATGGCGGTGTATCCGACGAACACTGGCGCGAATCAGGTGGCGTCGGAAAAAGTGATGCCGCTTGACTGGTCGCATTTCAATATTAATGGTCGCGTCTTCGGCGCCGTCGGCGCACCTGCCGACAGCGACCAGGCGACGATCTTTAATGTGAACACAGCGCTGACGATCGGCAGCAGAAATCCGGTGAAGCTCGCTATGCCGGTGATCCTACCGGCGTTGATCAAGCTCAACTGGCAGGATTATTTCGCCGGCGCGGCGATGGCGGGCGTGAATTGCGTGATCGGCGAAGGCGCCGTGAGCAAGGATCCGAACGCTGTCATCGAAAATGGCAAGATCGTGAAATTTGACAAGCTGAATGAAATGCTCGACGCCTTCCGCAAATTCTACCGCGGCTATGGTCAGATCATCCCGCAGGTAAATGTGGAGGACGATGCCCTCGGCTTGCCGGAATACGCGCTGACGCAGTGCGGCGCGGAAGCGATCGAATTCAAATTTGGCCAGTCGGCGAAGGGCACGCAGCCAGCGAACTATATCGCGACGCTCGAAGAGGCGCTGGAAAAACAGCGCATCGGCAAAGTTGTGTATCCCGATCCGAGCGATCCCGTCGTGCAGGAAGCGTACAAGAAGGGTGCATCGCCAAACTTTTTCAGCTACGACCGCCTGCCGATGTGGGATGAAACGAATCTGCCGCAGCGCATCGAGGAATTGCGCGCGCTCGGCCTGAAGAACGTGTGTTTCAAAATGGCTGGCTACGACGTCGCGGATATGGAGCGCGTGCTGCGATTGGCGGCGCTTTGCGATGTGGATCTCGTGACCTTTGACGGCGCAGGCGGTGGCTCCGGCTACAGCCCATGCAAGATGATGAACGAGTGGGGCTATCCCGCCGTGCTCATCGAAGCGGCGATCATGCCGATTTGCCAGCGCCTGGAAGCAGAAGGCATTCGTGTGCCGGATATCGCAATCACCGGCGGTTTTGCGACGGAAGATCAGGTGTACAAAGCCCTCGCTCTCGGCGCGCCGTATGTGAAGATCGTCGGGCTCTGCCGCGCCTCCATGGCTGCTGCGATGAACGGGAAGAAAATCGGCGAGCTGCTCGCCAGCGGCAAGGTGCCGCCGCATATCGCGCGCTATGGCACGACGAAGGAAGCAGTGTTCGCCGATCTGCCAGCGCTGCGCGGACTCTACGGCGACGCTGCCGATGAATTTTCCACCGGCGCCATCGGCACTTACAGCTACCTGGCGCGCATCCGCTTCGGCCTGCAGCATTTCGCTGCACTGAATCGCAAATTCGATCTCGCCTTCGCTGACCAGAGCGATCTCATCCCGCTGACGCTGGAAGCGCGGGAGATCCTCGCTGGACGTTGGTTTGTATAAAAAATTCGCCCCTGCTGCGAAACGAAACGTTTCGCAGCAGGGGCGTTGTCGTTACAGGCGGTGTTTGTCGCCCCATTCGCACATACCGTCGAGAATGGGGATAAGGGAGCGACCGCGTTCCGTGAGAGAATATTCGACTTTCGGCGGGATCTGTGGATATTCTTCGCGGTGCACGAGCTGGTCGGCTTCCAGCTCTTTGAGGGTGGTGCTGAGGGTTTTGTAGGAGATATTGCCGATATAGCGTTTCATTTCGTTGAAGCGAACAACGCCGAACTCCATCAGCGTGTAGAGGACGGTCATTTTGTATTTGCCGTTGATGAGCGACAGCGTGTAGTGAAATCCTGTCGTTTCCAGTGATTCTGCAGAGATACAGCGCTCTTTGTCCATGTTTGACGCTCTCCTTTCGGTAAGTATATAACGTAAATGTGCGTACTTGTATTTTATCCTGCGCTTTTTATAATCATAGTATAGATAGGAAACAAAGTCAAATTGTCACAGAATATGGAGGAAATCATCATGCCAAAGAAAATTGTGATCTTAAACGGCAGCCCACGCAAAAACGGCAACACGTCGGCGCTCGTGCAGGCGTTTCGCGAGGGCGCGGAAAGCGCTGGACATACGGTGACGGAATTTCATCTGGCAAGCATGGACATCCATCCTTGCAAAGGCTGCTGGGGCGGCGGCAAAGATTCGGCGCATCCTTGCGTGCAGCGTGACGACATGGAGCAAATTTATCCTGCCTACAAAGAAGCGGACATTGTCGTTCTGGCCAGCCCGCTCTATTATTGGACGATCAGCGGCCAACTCAAGATGACCTTCGACCGTCTCTTTGCAGTCGCGGAAGAGAGCGCTGACTACGCCAATCCGATCAAGGAGAGCGTGCTTTTGATGGCGGCAGAAGGCAACGGCTTTGAGGAAAGTGAATATTGGTACGATCGCCTGATGAACCATCTTGGCTGGACGAGCCTGGGAAAAATTCTTTGTGGAGGCGTTGTCAAGCCGGGAGACATTCAGGGGAATGCCAAGCTCGAGGAAGCGCGGGCGTTGGGCGCGCAGATCGGCTAAGATGCAAAGGACCAGAACGATCTGAGAAAGGATCGCTCTGGTCCTGTTTTTTATGCGAGCAAACTCCAGAGGCTGTAGCCAAACGCGAGGACGACGGCGGCGCGGAAGAAAATTTTCGTTTGCACGAAGCGCAGCGGGATGAGGTTGAGGGCGATGATCACGAGGGCGACGGGATAGATGAGGCTGAGGATCGGCGACGAAAAGCTGATGATGGCGTCGAGGCCGATGATGGAGATGAGAAAACTCCAGACGGTGAAGACGATCAGCCAGCGGTCAAAGCTGAGGGCGCGGAAATTCTCCGAGAAATATTCGGCGCAGCTGGCGAGGAGGCCGACGCACACGTTGAAGCAGGCGAGGAAAAAGATCGCAGCGAGCACGATCGGTCCCAGTCGTCCGAAGAAAACTCCGCAGAGGGCGCTGAGGATGTCCGTGCCGTTGCCGGCGGTGTCCACCGCAGAGCGGCTGTCGGCGCCCATGAAGGCGAGGATGCCGTAGATGAGCGCGAGCACGGTGCCGGCGATGAAGCCGGCGCGGATGGTGGTGGTGGCGACGAGCTTGTTGTCCGTGACGCCGAGGGCGCGGATGTTGAGGGCGATGACGATGCCGAAGACCATGGCGGCGAGGGTGTCCATCGTCTGGTAGCCGTCGACAAATCCTGCCGCCAGCGCGCCGGTAGCGTAGCGTTCTGTTGGTGCGCCGCTGGTGAGCTCAGGATGGAGGAGACTGGCGACAAACATGGCAGCGATGAGAAAGAGCAGCACCGGCGTCATGCGCTTGCCGAGCACGTCCTTGAGCTTTTCCGGATTGCGCGCCAAAAGCCCGGCGGCGAGAAAAAAGAGCGCGGAAAATCCGATGGAGAGCACGAGCTGCACCGAAAGCCCGAAGATCGAACCGTCGCCAGCGCGCTCAGTGACGAAGCCGAACATGGCGTAGCTCGTGCCCGCTGTGCGCGGGATCGCCAGGAGCGGCCCGATGCAGATGTAGATGATCAGCGTGAAAATGCGGCCGAAAAGCGGATGGATCTTTTCACAGAGCTTGTCGATGCCGCCGACGCGTGCCGCGGCGACGACGCCAAGCACTGGAAAAACAACGGCGGTGATGACGAAGCCGATGAACGCCGCGAGCGTCTTTGTGCCGGCCTCAAAGCCGAGAAACGGCGGGAAGATGAGATTTCCCGCGCCGAAAAACATGGAAAACAACGTGATGCCCAGAAGGAGCAGATTTTTATGGTCGATCTTGTTCATGGTTGGTCCCCTTTTTTGTGATCGTGCGACGCGCGCACCACTCCATGATAATCTGGTGGACAGATTCCTGCAAGTGTTCTCTCTGCGCGGACCATGCGAAAAATTTTATGGCTGGCTTCATTTTATTCTTGACAACCGTATCACACCGACATATACTGTATATATAAAAGCAATACAGTACAAGGCGGTGAATCTATGCAGATATCTGTCAGCAACAAAGCGAGCCGGCCGCTTTATGAACAGATCGTCACCCAGATCAAAGCACAGATCATGAGTGGCGAGCTCCAGTCCGGCGAAGCGCTGCCGTCCATCCGCAGTCTGGCGAAATCGCTGCACATCAGCGTGCTGACGGTGCAGAAAGCCTACGATCAGCTGTCGCAGGAAGGATTTATCGAGACGACAGCAGGCAAAGGCTGCTACGTGTCGGCGCAGAACCAGGATTTTTATCTCGAAGAACAGCAGAAACGCATCGAAGAACATTTCACGGAGGCCATCGAGATCGCTCGCGAAAGCGGCATCGATCTGGAACATCTCACGAGCCTCCTGACATTGCTCTATGAGGAGGAATAAATTATGATGAACGCACTGACCATTTCTGACGTGAGTAAGACCTATCCAGGCTTCACGCTGGACCACGTTTCCTTTTCTGTGCCGCAGGGCGCAATCGTCGGGCTCATCGGCGAAAACGGCGCCGGCAAATCAACGATCCTCAACGCCACGCTCGGTCTCATCAGCAAGGAGAGCGGCACGATCAATATTCTCGGCAGTGACATTCTCGACAACGCCACAAAGGAACAAGTCGGCGTCGTCTTCGACGGCTCCGGCTATCCGGACGTGATGGCGCCGCGCACCATCGGCCGCATTCTCGCGAATGTGTACGAAAGCTGGGACGCTGCGCTCTATGAAAAATTGCTGGAGCGTTTCGACCTGCCGAAGGACAAGGCGCTGAAAAAATTTTCCAAAGGTATGAAAATGAAATTTGCGATCACAGCGGCGATGGCCCATCGACCAAAGCTTCTCGTCCTCGACGAAGCAACGAGCGGGTTGGATCCTGTGGTGCGCGATGACATTCTCGATATGCTGCTCGATTTTGTGCAGGAAGAGGATCACAGCGTGCTCGTTTCCAGCCACATCACGAGCGATCTCGAGAAGATCGCCGACTACATCGTCTTTCTCCATGAAGGTAAAATTGCTTTCGCCATGCCGAAGGACGAGCTCGTGGAAAATTACGGCATCCTGCAGTGCGGCGCCGCGCAGTTTGACGCCCTGGACAAGGACGACATCGTCCGCTTCCGCCGCATGGATTATGAATGGCAGGTGCTCGTCGCCGATCGCGCTGCTGCTGAGCGCAAATATCCGAAAGCCATGATCACGCCGGCGACGATTGACGAGATCATGCTGATGTTCGTGAAAGGAGAGAAATAACATGAAGGGCTTGCTTTTAAAAGATTTTTACCTCGTACGCGCCGCGCTCGTGCTTATTTTGGTGACGTACGCCGTCATCGGCGTGGGCATGTCGATCGTCGTTGATCCATGGATCATGGTGATCATCGGCGCAGTGATGTTTGGCATAATGAGCGCGTCGACCATCACCATGGACAAAAGCTACGGCTGGCGCAAGCTTGCAGCGACGCTGCCGGTCTCCAAAGAAACGACCGTCGACAGCAAATATCTGCTCTATCTGCTTTTCAGCGTGCTGGGGTTCGTCGTCGGCGTGGCGATCAGTCTCATCATCTGCGCTGTCAAACCCGATCTCATGCCAGCGAATGATATGATTCGGATCTATCTCTCAAGCGCAGCAGCCATGGCGTTTTTCTCCGGCGGCATCATGATCCCGGGAAATTTCCTGCTCAGCGATGAAAAAGCGATGATCACTCTCATTGTCGCCTATCCATTGCTCACTGGCATCTTTGTGGCTGTGTCCCGTCTCACGGAGGATGTGATCCTTACCTGCAACATTGTGCTCGCTCTGAGCGTGGCGGTTTTCGCGATAAGCTGGCTCGTCAGCCGCAAGCTCATCGCTGCGCGGGACATTCAGTAAGGAGGAACTACCATGCGCTACAAGATCGGCGACCAGGTGTGCGCGACCTATGGCACGCTGCCGTTGGTCGGCACCGTCGTCCATTTCGACGAAACCCGCCAGACAATCCTCGTGCGCTTCAGCGCCAATCAGCAGGATTGGTACAGCGAAGACGACCTCGCACCATTCGACGGCGGCAGAAAATAAATCATACGGCAGCCCGTTTTTGAGATGGGCTGTCGTTTTTCGCTTGATTTGTTTGCGCTTGAGATGGTAAAATCATTCAGATATTATAATGAAAGGAAGTCACAGACAATGACGCGGCATGAGCTTTTGACAGGCTACTGGCATGGGCTGTGGGTGGAATATGAGTGAGCGGCGGTAAGTTGAATGCCAGCTCTGCTGGCAGAGAAGATCCCCTGGGGGACTGGTCGCTTGCTGGTTCGTTTATCACTAAGGAGGAAATCATGCCATATATTCAACTTGCTGCCGCGATCGTGCTGGAACTTTGCGGCACCACATTCTTAAAAATGTCAGAGGGATTTACCAAGCTGGGACCGTCGGTGCTCTGCATGGTTCTGTATTTTTTCTGCTTCTTCATTTTTTCCAAAGCGCTCGTCCATCTCAATCTCGGCGTGGCGTACGCCACCTGGAGCGGCGTCGGTCTCGTCGTCACAGCGATCATTTCCGCTGTGCTCTTTGGCCAGCGGCTGAGCCTCGTCGGGATGATTGCCATCGCGCTCATCGTCGTCGGCTGTGTGCTCTTGAATCTGTTCGGCACCGCGCAGTGAACCGAATCTTTTCAGCAGGTCTTCGGGCCTGCTGTTTTTTATAGTTGCTTTATCTTGCAGAGAAAGAGGGTACATGGTAATATTTAGTTAGCGAAAGCTAATGATGAACGGAGGAATTAACCATGGTTACCATTCGACCTTATCGAGCGGAGGATGCAGCAGCTTGTGGCGACTGTTTATATGAAGGATTTTTCTCTTGTCCGATCGACGACCATGATCGCGCGATGCTTGTGGACTATGCGCAGGTGCTCATTGAGAAATGCAATTTCACTTATGTGGCGGAGACGGAAGACCACGAGGTTGTGGGCTTCATCTGCGGAAAGTATGACAAAAAATTCAGCAGTGTTCTGGCGAGCCGTTACGAAACACAGAAACATTTTGGCAAATGGTGCGCGATGTTTGTGAAATTCTACCTGAAGCTGTATCATCTTTCGCCGGCGTTTCAGAAGCAGTTCGATGCATTTTATAAACAGCTGCGCGAGCGCGACGCAAAAACGTTTGGCGCCTGCGATCTTGAGTTGGTCGCGCTTACGAGCCGAGTGGATTATCGTCAGGGATTGGGTACGGCACTGGTGAAAACTTTTTTGCAGCGGGCAGCGCATGATCGTGCGGTGACGATATGCCTCTGGACGAACTCGCTGGCATCGTGGGAGTTTTACGAGAAGCGTGGGTTTGTGAAGATTGCTGAGAAACCGTTCAGCGATGGCTCAGGTGAGCGTTCGTTTGTCTATGCGTATGTGATCAAAGGAGGAGCGTTATGAAGCTGGAATTTTTAGGCGATCGCCGACGCCCGAAAATTTTGCTCATCCATCCGAGCGTCGCAGACAGCCGTTGCTTTGCGCCGCTTTTTCAGTATCTCGAAAATTATTGTCTGATACTGCCGACGCTGGGTGGTCACGACATCACCTCATCTGACGATTATCGGGGTGCGCGTGCAGAAGCGCAGGCGCTGTATCAAGCGCTGACTGCGAATGGCATTTCAGCGCTTCATGCGCTGTGCGCAGAATCGTTGGGCTGCGTTGTTGGCTGGGAACTCTTACAGATGCCGAGGCTGAAGATTCGCAGGATCGTGTTTGATGGCGCGCCGTTCGCACGGTTTGGTATATTTACTCGGCTGATCAATTTCAACATGACAATGCTCCTTGTGCGGCGTGCGCAACGAGCGCCGGAAAAACTGCAGATGATCGACGAGCGTTATCCGGAAGTGGGCAGCTCGATGAAAGAGGTGCTGGCGCATTACCGTTTGCCGACGGTGAAACGTATCGTGCGCGATGCCCTGGGAGGCGTTCAGTTGCAGGCGGACGTGCTTGCTGCGACGGATGATCTGCTGATGTTGTACGGGAGTGAAGATCCATTTCGACGTGGGCTGGATTGTTTGAGAGACGCGGGCGTTCCGTTTCGGCAGATGATCCTGGAAGGATACGATCACTGCGCCTATCCGCTAAAAGAGCCGGAAGCATTTTGCCGGCTTCTGACAGAATGAGAACGCATACGATCTGCAGCAGGTCTTCGGGCCTGCTGTTTTTTATAGCGAATCTGTGTTATACTTGTTTCATACATGTACAAGAGAGATTGGAGGAATTCTCATGGAAAACAATATGTTCACAGAAAAAATGATCGCCCCTTGCGGGCTGGATTGCAGCATTTGCTGGAAGGCGCACGATCCTGCCGGCGCTTGCCCGGGATGTCTGGCGGAGACGACGGAAGGAAAATCGCCGTTCTGCGCCACGAAATGCAAGATCATCCGCTGCGAAAAGCTTTTGACAAACGGCTGGCGTTTCTGCGACGAATGCCCGGACTTCCCTTGTGAGGATTGCGAAGAACGCGAGACGCGCTACATGAACAACTATCCGCGCAAGGAATCGCCATACGGCAACATTCGCGCGGTGCGCGAACGCGGCATGGACGCTTTTCTAAAAGAAGAGCGCGCAGAGTGGACGTGTGAAAAATGCGGTGGCGTGGTCTCTGTCCACACCGGCACCTGCACATCCTGCGGTCCGCAGATCGTGCCGAAGATTCTCTAGGAGGTGGCGCTATGATTCGGCAAGCGACAGCGGCAGATCTGGACCAGATTGCAGACGCCTACGAGGAACATTTTGCTTTTGAGGAAACGCATCCGGCGCAAGCGTTCACTGTGTTCAAGCGCGGTGTCTATCCAACGCGGCGCGACGCTGAAAAAGCGCTGGCGGATGATGGGCTCACTGTTTACGAGGAAGACGGACGCATTCTCGCGAGCGTCATCACGAGCGGTCAGCAGCCACCGGAATATGCGAATGTGGCCTGGCAGCGCGCGCTTCCTGCGGAGGCTGTGCGCGTGATCCATCTGCTCATGGTGCGGCCGAGCGCCAGCGGGCGCGGCATCGGCGCGCAGCTGATGCGCCACGTTGAAAATGCAGCGCGGGAAACTGGCTGCGCAGCATTGCGGCTGGACACTGGCAGCCAGAACAAGCCGGCTGTGCATCTCTACGAAAAGCTGGGCTACCAGATCGTTGCCGGCGGCGCCATGAAGGTCGGCGGCGCCGTGTCCCACGACGGCCATCTGTTTCTGGAGAAAATTTTATAAGATACCAACGACGCACAGGCCAGCGCTGCGCGTCGTTTTTTCTGCTTTTTCGTGTGAGAAAGCACAAATTATATCTGGGGAAATAGGAACTTTCATAAAATGCTTGCTGTGGTTGAGAATATATAGGGGAGGGGTATTGTGCAAATCCGAATGATGGGTTATGATACTTACTGTAATTTTTGCAGAAAGTATAATGGATAAGGAGAAAAAAACATTGAGTAACAAAAGTTCGTTGAAAATGTACGGTTACATTATGATCGCTTATGGCATCATCTATGCGCTGCTGGGTGTGCTGGTCATGGCTGGCATGCTCCAGGGCCTGATGCCTGGATACGAGAGCGGCGAAATGCTGGTCATGGTGCTCGCTTTTGTGGTTGCAATTCTCGCGATCATCTGCGGCTTTGCCTGCATCAAAGGCAACAATGGTATGGCGAGCGTGCTGGGGCTCATCTTTGCGATCGTGGGGCTGATCTCTCTCGTTTACGCACAGATCAGCCAGGATGCGTTCAATCTGTTTGACTGCATCACGATGGTGCTCGGCGTAGCGATCTTCTATCTCGCGCGCAAAAACTGAGAAAACTGCGACAGTTGATATGCTCCCCATAGAGTAGATACTCGAAATAACAAAAATCGAGCCTACACTA
>OKRW01000083.1_pt1 | contig 91564 bp, 141 predicted proteins | sample 1601151 | NCBI WGS metagenome assembly OKRW01 (sample SAMEA3541471, study PRJEB24748) | human gut metagenome | biome: human gut; feature: human-associated habitat; material: faeces | place: China | collected 2012 | reverse complement strand
CGGCATTGGCCGCATCGGTGGCGGATTGTGCCGCACTGTCAGCCGTGGCCTTGGCTTGGATCGCCACACTGGACGCATTCGCGGCAGTGGTCTTGGCATTGGCCGCGTCCGTCTTCGCGGTGGAAGCGTCCGTCTTGGCGGAAGCCGCGTCGGACTTGGCGGACTTTGCGGACTCATTGGCGGTGTTAGCCAGCGTCTCAGCATTGCCAGCGGTCTTCTTGGCGCTCTCGGCGGCGGTCTGGGCGGCATTGGCGGCATCCTTGGCCTGCCCTGCGGTCGCGGTCGCGCTCTTCGCGGCGGTCTGAGCGGCATCCGCCGTTGACTGGGCCGTGCCTGCGGCGCTCTTCGCACTGTCTGCCGTGCCCTGCGCGTTCTTGGCTGCGGCAGCGGCATTCTCAGCAGCCTTCTTGGCGTCGGTGGTCTTCGCCGCATTGTCCGCGATATCCGACTTCGCCTTGGAAATCTCGTCCGCGTTCTTCTCGACATCGGCATAGCCGAGATGATTCCAATTCGAGCCATCCCAGACAAGCGTATCGATTACGCGGTCGGACAACGGCACGAGCACGGACGGCGAATTGTTCGGCGTTCCCTGCCAGTACGTGTAGAAGTCGGCAAGCATCGACGGCGAATTATTCTTCTCACCCTTCCAGCGAGTCCAATACTTCTGCGTCTTGAGCCACAGGTCCCCGACGATAAGATTGTCCTTCGGCTCGTCGGGACCACGAAACGTATGATTCTTGCTGTGGGCTTCGGCATACGCTTGAGCCGCCGACTCCTTCGCCTTGCTGATCTCGCCATTCGCGGTGGTCAGGTCGCTCTTGGTCTGCGCGATATCCTTCCGGGCCTGCGTCAGGTCGGCCTGCGCCTGCGTGAGCGTCTGATTCGCCGCGTCGAGATTCGACTTGTTGGCTTGGATGTCCTTCTGGGCCTGCGTCAGCTTCGCCGTATTATCCTTCAACGCCGTCTGATTGTCAGCCAAATCCTGCTGGATTCGTTTGACCTCTTCCGGCGAGACCGCGGAAGCCACGGTGACAGTGGCGACTGCCGACCAGTCGGAACGGTTGCCCGCATGATCGACAGCACGGAAAGCGTATGTGTGCGAAGAGCCAGCCGTCAAACCGGTAATCACATAATCGCCGATACCGGTCGCGACGGCCGCGATCTCCCTGAAAACACCATCAGTCAAACGTTCGCCGAGAATATTCCTATCCCAGTCAATAGGCATGGAACCACCATCAGCGGTTTTCCCATCCCAAGCAACCGAAACCACGCCCAACTCGGAAGAGAGAATCGGCTTGGATGGGACCGGAGGCGGCGTCGTATCCTTGGCGACGGTCAACGCGAATACACTGGACCATTCGCCCATCTGATCGGAATACGATGGAATGGCACGCACTCTGATAAGAATCTGAACACCGCAATCCAGATTCGACCAAGATAACGTATGCTCAGTGGTCGTGCCAGCGGAATGCCACTCATACCCAGTCTTGTTCACACGATATTCGACCGCATACGACGTGATGTCCATGGCGGTGCCATCAGTCGCCAACGTCACATCATCCCAACGGGCCGTAACCATGCCACGCGCATACCCGTTCACATTGATGTACGCATCGGAATTGGCCGACAGATTCTGCGGAGCCTTCGGCACGCGATGGTCCTTTTCAGGAGCCGGAATCGCACCGGACGCTCCACCAAGATGAGCGCCCCCGGTAATACCGTTCATACGCTTCGTCAAACGAACCGAGGAATCATAATTCTTGTCGTTCAGAATCAGCGAAGCCTTGAACCCAGTCGAGTCGAGTTGCAACGTGACCTGTTGGACACGGACCTTCTCACGGTTCGCCACTGTAGGCGCGGTAATCCAATCGCCTATCGTGTAATCGATGAGCGGCAGACAAGACGCTTTGACAACGTTCACGGATCGCGTGTACTGTCCGCGAACCCTAGCCGCGTTAGCCAACGTCGGTTTGATGAGATGTTCGGCGGTCTCCTTCTTGTTCACACCCTGTTGGCTTGAATACAATTCCCAACCGCCCCAAGGCTTCGGGGCGTTCGGATTATCCTGGCGGAAATTAATATTGTCGCCACGTACAAGGATCGAGGAAGCCAACCCGTCGATACTCTCGTCATCGGGAGCCTCCGACACATCCTGAGCAAGCGTCACCACACACGATTTGGACAAGTCACGGCAGACGGCGACGCTATCGGCGTTCCATAACAGCAGTTGCCGGGCATTGGTACGCCAATCGCATAAGCCGTTGTTCACCAGCGAATCCAACACGTCCTGTATGGAAATGCCAAGATCGTAATATATGCTCGGCAGCATGTAGCCCCACTGTTTGCCAGCGGAATCGGCACCGGAAGTGAACCGGCTGCAATCGACTTTCACGCCGCCACGATTCCAATTCTCATCCATGAACGTGCGCATGATCGTGCCAGCGTTCGCGTTCGCGAATTTACGGGTGCCTTTCTCGTCGCCTTTGGTTTCCAATCTGGACGTGTCCAGATTCAAAGCCTTCTTCAACAGCCACCCGTAGGAAACGCCGGTCAACGACACCGTGTCGGATACGTCCAAAGCGTTCCTTGAACGTGAGGCGATGACGAACCGGCCATTATACGGTTCAATCCAGCGTCCACCATCAGACACTTCCACGGCGATTTCCAAGCCGGTTTCAAGACGCCGGTCAAGAATCTCACCACGCAAAGCTTTACGCGAATAGCTGACGGTCAAAGCACCTACAGCATCATGAGTGAACGACACAGTATAGGAAGTCGGCTCAGGCAGCAATCCAAGCTTGCTTCCATTGGCCTGATATGCGACAAGACGAGATTTTAGAGTCTTACCCATAAGCATCCCTCAACTTAAAAAGAAAGAAGCCAGTGGAAATCACCACCAGCTTCTCTTAAACCTGCACGCCACATTCCCGGAACCAGTGGCCTTAACTGCAATCCTGTAGTCACCAGAAACATCAGGATTGACTTGCAACCTACCGGAAGGCAGATAATCCAATCCGACTGTCTCGTTCTGAGAACCGCCAGACCATGCGGAATCACTATCGGAACTCCATGCAGTCAACGATCCCGCATCCAAATACAAGTAAGGCCGAGCATCCACGCGCGTGCCAGACCATGTGATACCGGTACCGGATACCGTATCCTTCACCGTTATGCCCGTCACACCTTTCGGGAAACGAAACACCATGTCTGTTATGGGAGCGTCACCGCAACTATACGGAAGTTGAGTGGAAAGCACACTCGGACTAGCGTTCGGAACGCCCTGCCAGAACGTGTAGTATCCGGCGGACGGCATCACCGAACCGCCGGACATGACCTTCCCGCCATTCAAAGGCAAAGAAACAGTCTCATAGGCTACAGAACGCCACCACACGTCAGGCATGGCAAAAACGGCAGTGAACGGAACAAACCTGTTCGGATGACTTTTTGAATCATCAGGACTCAAAGAGGTCAACTCGACACGGGTGCGCTGCTCGACACCATCGATAATCCGACTCATGACAAGATTCGGCATCGTGCATAACCGCATCAGCCTGGATGATTCACCAAGCACATCAGGCTCCCAAGCGCATACCTGCAACGACAATTGACGTTCCGAAAACCTAGGCGTCATGCCGGAGGGGATGGAACCATGTCTTTGCGGAACCGTCGAAACGGTACGGTCAACACTGATGGCGCTCAACAATGTCGAACCAACAGTGACGATGCAGTTCTCCGAATCAAGAGGAACATTATTCAACTTGTAGAAACACGTGGAAAAAGCCACGATACTCCCCTCTCACATGCCGATCATCGCAGCCTTGTCCAACTTCTGATTCGTCTGAACCGAGATTGGCGTGATGGTCGGATATTGGAAGTTCTGCGTGATGTTGTATGTAGGGCCGCTTTCAAACTTGACATCGTTGGAAGAGCCTGCGGAATAGTCAGAAACTATGGAAGGCATCGAAACACGGGTCATGCGACGCGCGTTCTTCAAATACTGGCTTGGAATGTCGCCACTCGCATTGATGGCGCTCATCACTCCCTTGCCGTACAGGGCCTCCATGCTATGCACTGCGGCGGCACGAACAACATATTCACCAGTGGATACGTCGGTGGAATCGTTCAAAGCGATGGAATCGCTCGTATTCGTTCCACGTCCGACAATCCTGCCGGTTCGTGTCACATTATCGCCCTCGACCTCACCGCCTGTCGCACGTCCTCTCTTGGTTCCGAAAATAGCGTTGAACGTCCTGCTCGCCCAGCTTCTGCCCTCGTTCCACAAAGTGCCGAGCATTCCCCAGAAGCTACCGGAAATATTTCCACCGAACTGTGCGTTATACGTGCTTCCATTCCACTGGTTCGCGGTGCGCTCAGCACTGCGTTTCGCCGGTTGGGTGTTGTCCCTCGCGCCGAGTGACGCGGTGGGTCTCAACGAACCGTAGGCGTTGGCGTCGCCTTTCACGTAGTCAATGGTCATCGAAGCAAGATCGGAAGCCTTCAGATTGGTCGTATAGCCATTGCCATCAGTGCCTTTCTTGAACAGGTCGGCATGTTTCCTGACCTCATCGGTAGCGACAACGGCCTGATTGCCGTCTGCGTCCAACACGATGGTGTATTTGCCTGAACCGTCTGTGCTCGCATTGTTCATGAGATTGTTCACGGTTGATTGAACCTCATCCGCGCTGGACAATGCTCCACTGTTGATACCGTCAAGGACCGTGGTGAAGATGGCCGTATTGCCCTCGCCGGGGAACAATGCCCGTAAATCAGACAGGTAGGATGTCAGATTCTGCTTCGACTGTTCCGTTTCGGTCTTGAACAATGTCTTGACCTCTTCAGGAGTCAACCCATACAGTTGTTGCAGTTTCTGAATCTCCGACTCCGGGACGCCCATCGCCTTCGCCGTCTCGTAGAACTGTGTTGACAATTCCTGCTGTTTCGCATTCACCTCATCGGTTGACGCGCCGGAAGCAACCAACTGTTCAAGCCAATCGTGACCTGTCGTAGCGAGATTCTGCAAGCTGGTCTGAGCCAACTGTCCAGCCTCGGTCATGTTATTGAACGAGTCTGCGGCACTGTCCCAAACGTTCTGTACACCCAATTCCTTGATGCGCTGGATGGAATCACCCAAACCGTTGTAAATCTGACCATATTCCGTTGCGACACTCAAAGCGTTCTGCTGCGCGGTACGCTGATTGTTGACAATGTCGTTGTACTTCTGCGCGGCACTATTCAACATCTGCTGACGTTGAGATTGAGTCGCAATGGCAATGGAAACCGAATCGGAATCCTCACCCATCTCGATCAAACTCTTCGCATAGCCAGCAGCATGACCATTCGCGACGGAAGTCGCTTCCGCATTATCGATATACTGCTGACGTGCCTTTTCCATTACTGCTATAAGCTTCTTGGCTGCACCAGCTTCATTACCGTAATTCTGCGTCGCGGTATCCGAATAGGTGCTGTGAGCATCATATGTGGCCTTCAACTGATTCATCATCGAGTTGTAAGCCTTCGTACTGCCGCTCGCAGCCTTGCTCAGGTCAGTGGTCGAAACACCAAGCTTGTCGGCGGCTTCGGCGGTATTCTTGAATCCAGTTGTCCAATCATCCAACCAATTCCAATCAGTCTCAGCATAATTACCGTCCTTGAACGCATCCTGAATCGCGGAAGCGACATTGGATAACGCGCCGGAAGCTTCGGCGGCCGAATCAGGGATCTTACCCAACGCTGTCGCAATATTCTCGGAAGCACGCTCAGTCGCCTGGGCTTTCGCATTGTAATCGGAATACGCTGCGACTGCTGCCGTAATGGCAGCTACGCCCCAAGTCACCGGATTGGAAAGCGTAGACGCAAGCATCCCACCCAAGCCAGACGCCACAGCCTTCACCTTGCCCATCGCGCCCTCAGCAGAGCCGACATTAGACACGAACTTAGAAACAGCGGGATTAGACGCCACCCACCCCTGAGCGACATTCTTCAACGTCACACCAGTACCGGCGGAAGTCACGCCCAACTCCATCAAAGCCTTCTGCCATTGCAACGACTTCATCGTGTTCTCAACCACGGCAAGCTTCACCGTGTCCAAAGCGGTCTTGCCAGCCTTGCCGAAAGTAGCAAACACGCCTAATGCAGCCTGAATCGGCTCAGGCAAAGCACTGAACGCTTTAGCAACAGCCTCCGCGGCAGCGGCAATAGACTGAATCAATGGAGCGGACGCGCGAAGCGAAGCAGCCAACGTGCCACCGAACGTCCTCGACAACTGGCCCACAGTCGAAAGCAACTGGCTGAACATAGGACTTACGTCACCAACAGCATCGAACACCTTTTGGAAACCATCGGAAACACCAGACGAGAAATCGGAAATGCCGCCGCTGCTGTTCTTCAACAGACGGCTCACGTTCTTGGTAAACGATGAGATCGTCCTACCGGCATCGCCAAAAACATTGCCAACGGTTATGCGCAACGCATAACCCGCGTCGCCGATCTCCGAAAAAGCGTCATGCATCGAAGACTGCGCGACTTTAGCGCCAACAGCCCACGATTTCAACGTATCTTGGAACTTGGCGGAATTGACGGCCCTATCCGCTTTTTGCAACTCACGAGAGAAGCTTTGAATACCGTTCTGATCCTCAGCCAAAGCGGAGTACAGGCCGGAAGCAATGCCAATGAGCGCTTTCACGGAGTCCTTCAAATATCCAGCCTGTTCGATGACACGCTGCATCGACTTCTCAATCTCACCTGAAGCGCGTGCGTTATCGACCCAACGTGCGAACTGATCCGCAAGCTCACTCACATAACGTGCGGCACGGGGAAGATACTGGCTGGTCGAATCGCCCAGATTAAGAAAAGCCCTGACAAGACTCTCGACGCCTGGCTCCAAATAAGTCAGAGACTTGTTGACATCATTGAAAATGCTTGAAACGATGCTGGCTTTGTCGGCTTCCCCGACCATCTTGGTTATTCCGGCGACGATTCGCCCCTCGTGGTCTGCGAGAGTTGACATTTGTGGAATAAGCGTGTCAGCAATCGAATCAGCCAATCCACGGATAGCCGGACGGGCCTGACCGTAGAACGCTTTCACCACACTGTCGGACAGTTTGCCTAACTTTGTGGAAGCGATGTCGATCTGCTCGCTCCAAGTGGCGCCCTTTTCGCCCCAAATCATCTTCACGGACGCATAGGCGGCACCCAATCCGACAAGAGCGGCAGGAGCAGCCAATGCGGCCTTCGACATGGAAACAATCGAAGAGCCGACACCAAGCACGCTACGAGACATGTTGATAGCGCCAGCGGAAACACCGGCGAACACGGTACCCAATGCGGAAAAGAACGGAACCTTCTCATCCAGCGAATCCATGAAATTCACGAATTTCTGGAATTGGTTGTTGACGGCGCGAAGACCAGTCGCGCCATACGTCATACCATCCAGCATTTTGCCGAAATCAGTGGCATGGAGTTTCGCGTAAATCTCGACGGAACGAGGACGGGTGAGCATGGCAAGGTGAGTACGGGCACCAGCCGTTTTAAGGTCGATGTCCATTTCAAGCTTCTTATAATCTTCTTGAAGCTTCTTGGCCTTCTCACGTGCACGGGTCACATCCAGATCAAGATTGACCTCATAGTGGTAGTTCTTATCCTTGCCGGCGTGGAACGCAGCAAGATTCAGCTTGTCGATGGCTGACTTGTAATCCGTTTCGATGTCGTTCGGAAGACTGCGGAACTTTCGCCTCAACGCCTCCAGTTCGCGTTCCATGCTTTTCGCGCCGTCGAGATAGACCTTCGCATGGGCGTCCATCCCATCGACCTGCCGCAAACGCTTGGACACGTTCTCAAGAACGTTGACGACTTCAGAAACATCGTTGACGTCAACACGGATCTTCGCTTTGCTGTCACGCTTCAACTGCTGCATCGCATTGTCAAGCTGTTCGACAAGACGATTGGCGCGAGCCATCGAGACATTGTTGGAACTGCCCAGAGGCTTGACCTTCTCGATCGCATCCTGCATACTGCGGATGTGCTTCTTGACGTTATCCAAAACGTCGATCTGCTTGTTCGCGTATGCCGTGGTCAGACGGGTGTTGCGTTTTACCGCATCCTGATACGATTTGCTTTTCGCAGTGGCAGAACGCCAAGCATCGCCACCATTGGCGATACGCTTGTTCATCGCGGAAACAGCCTTGTCGGAAGACTGAACTTGCTTGCGCATCGTTCGCAGATCACGCAAAGCGTCGCCCAATTCGACCTTCGGGGATACTTTACGTTTATCAATGTCCCGAAGAACACGTTTCAGATCGGAGTCATCGCCACGAATCTCAACATTCTGGACGATGCCATCATCCTCGATACGCCTTTTCGCAGCACGCCAACGAGACATGTCAACGTCAGGCGTCACACGAACATCGAAATCGTCATCAGCGTACCGGGCGAGCTTACGGCGGAGTTCTTCGCCAAACCCTTTGGTGTTCGGATAAATATCAATTCCAACGGAACCGGCGAGATACTCCACCATAAGAACCCCTGTTTTTCAATCACATGCCCAGAAACGCCTTCATCGACTCGAAGTTGGCGGAAACACGCCTATCAACGCCATCGGCGGCGTGAGGGGGCATAATCGGTTTGAACTCAGGATGCTTGCCGTCCTTGAACTGCAATGTGCCGGAAACCAGCAAGCCGACCTGATTGTAAATACCCAACAGCAGACTCGTATCCTGAGTGAACCCGTGAAAACTCAAACCGGAATCACTCTCGGACTCGGCGCGGGCACGCTCATCAGGATGGTTCAGCAACCATTCCCGATACAACGATTCGTCATACCCAGCAAGACCGCCGATAAGGGTCAAAAGAAAACCGCCGTCATACTCATGCATGGCGGCGGGAAGATTCAAATTGTAAAACCTACGGAAATCACACGTAAGCTCTACTCTGCATTTTCGGTAGGCGTCCTTGACGCTTCGGATTTTCCCAAAGCCACGCTATAGAACATGTGGAGCAACGTGAATACCCGCACCAGAGCAGCCGGGCTACGGCCAGTAACCCACTTGCGGTAAACGTCAACGTCCTTGGCGATCTTCTCGAAGAAACTATCGCCAGCCGCGACCATCCGCGCAACGGCGAGACTTGAATCGACGTCATTGGAACTCTTCTTGCCGAACACGGCATAACTTTCGGACGCGACCGCATCAACCACCATGAAATCGCAGGTCTGAGCCACGGAGAACTCATGAGCCGGAACGAACTCGGGGCATCCGGCCAGTTCCTCGTGCTGTTCGACGAACTCAGCCAGCGTGTCAGGAATATCCGGAACGGTCTTAACAGTGTTCTTATCAGTTTTGGAAGCCATAATCTGTAATCCCCATCAAAAAACCCATCTGCCAATCGTTGGAAAGAATTGCCCCCGCACGGATGGGTACATGCGGGGGCAATGGGAAATCTCAGTCCTTCGAGGTCAAACCCGATACGGTCTGGGAGGAATCACCCGGATTCTTACCGCTGGAATCCGGGCTGGTTATTTTGACACGAACGTCTCCGGGGCGAAAATCTGGTACGCGCCAACCTCACCATTGGCACCGGCCTTCAGCACGCTAGTGGATTTCACGACAGCGTTGAAGCTGAACTCCGCGAAATCCTCATCGGCGAGACTGACGTTATCGAACGTGAAATCGGTCTCCGGCAGATACAATCCGAAGCTCAGCTTGTCGGAATCATCGTAGGCGAGAACGAACAACGCCAGATGCTGCACCACGGGCTGCAACGGCACGACGATGCCGCCCTGGTCGCCGGCCCAGCCGCCAGTGACCTTCGTGATGGTGGCCGAATCACCCTGCACGGACGCGCCGGACACGGTGATGGTCGGGGCCTCGGTAGAACTCTTCGCACCGGCGACAAGCCACGTGTCCTTCGTGGTGGTGTCCCCGCCATCCTTGCTGAAGCTGATCTTGTTGTTGTTGGAGGTATGGCCGATATTCTCCCAATTCACGACGGAACCGCTGCCAGCGGCGGCAACAGTGCCACTGTTCAACAAGAACGAGGAAACTTTGGTTGGAAGAGCGGTCTTCGCGGGAGCCGTGAACAACGTACCGCGAGACGCCTGAATCAGACCATCGGCATTAATAGCCATAATGGTGCCTTTCTACTTGAAATTGATAAAAGAAAAGGCTTGACCGATACCGGTCAAGCCTTGAACGAATCGCGGGCAGTCACAACAGCCGACAGCCCATACTCCTTGACGTTCTTGCCTTGATTCTCTTTTGAATCAGACTGCCTCTTCTGCGCCGTCACAGACACGGTGCCGACCGTTCCAGCTGTCGTGGACTCCTCGAACGGCCAACCCTGCACCGTCTTATACAAGTGACGTGCAAAACCGTGAGGATTGTTACAGTCAGCGGCCAAAACCGTGAACGTCACGCCGAAACGCCACAATCCACGGTCAAACTGTTCGGGAGCGGAAACATAATAGAGAAGAACCTGTCCACGTTCACCGTAAGCGTTCAAAGGCAAGTCAAGCTCGCTACAGACCTTCACATCAGGCCACTCCTCGCACGGATACGCCCGATTCAACAGTTCATAAACCAACTGTTCCGCATCAATCGACTCACGAACATCAATGGCAAGACGCTGAAAAATGTTGTCCGTCACAATCTCACCCGACTCAACGAATCAAACATGATATGTTTACCCGGAATACGCGCTCTCGGATCACGAGGCCCATACTTGTGTTCAAGCCACCGGTTGAAATAGCCGAACTCCAAATGCGGAGCGACCTGCGTGCCATCACGGCCCATGACGGACATGACAATCTGATGATGCCAGCCGACTTTGCGAACGGAAACCTCGATCCTATCCGCAACGCTTGAATGCGTAGCGGCCTCATTCGCCTTCGCGCGGACGGCAGACACGCTATGCATGGCGGCGCGGCGTGTAAGTTCCGGCCCATACATCTTCGCAATATCGGTAGCGACGCTACGTCGAACCGTGACCCTTCCCAACGCCACCCACCTCCTTCACCCATTCAGGCTCGGAAATGCCGCCATCAAGATAATCGCCAATAACAACACGACGTGCACGAACCTCCCAATGCCGGGAGAAACGAGAACCACTCCCACGCCACGTAGGAGCGCCGTCAGCATCGTAATAATCGCCCTTATACCAGATCCGGGAATAAATGTCGCCGGGCCATTCCCTCGCAATAATCTGCAAAGGAGTGACCTCTTCCAAACCGCCGGGGTTATCCGAAGATGGCGTCTTATCCTCAGCTCCAGAAATAGAGAACATGCCAGCCTGTTGCGCACGCCACTCAACACAGCAGATGACCTTCACGGGATCGCCAGTCTGCACATACTGGCCGCCGTGCGCGTCCTGAACATGCTTGCGAGGAATCACAACGACATAATCCGTGTCGAACAGCTGTTTCTGACCACCGTAATCGGTTTGGTCATCCTCGTAGAGGTAATGGCGTTCATTCGTATCATCGTCAAACAGAAACGCCATCATCAACCTCCATAACCGGGGTCGAAACCAAGACTGATGTGTGACATCGTGCCAGCGGATTCAGCGAAACCATTCAGAATCGATTTCTCAGCTTTCGACAAGAACAGCCGGGGACTTGGATCATGGCCAGGCTGATTCTGCTGCGGATCATGCTCCGTATACGAGTAAGAACCGTTCGCTTCGGTTTTGAACCGGTTGAAACGTACTACGCGCAACACCATTTCGCATACGACCGACGCGAAATCACTTTCAGAGAGACGCCCCTTCTTCAAGCGTGTCCGGACAATCGGGCATTCGCTCAAACAGATGAGAGCGGCCTTGCGGCATTGAGCGGAAATCCAATCAGTGTCGAAATGCTCTTCAAATGAATCCGCGTCGGCGGAACCGTAGACGCGCATATACTTCAACCAGTCGATGTTGTCGATGATTGCCGTGCTCATACGCGCCTCCTACATCATGCGGCCAGTACAGTGGCCTTCAAGGTGCTGTTGGACTGCACTAGAACCGGCAATGCAGTACCGTTCACGTAAGCCTCGTATCCCGGAGTCGAAGACGGAGTATTCAGCACGGCTCCGATAGGGCCAGCGTTCTTCTCACGGCTGATGCCATATGCAGGAGTCTGAGCTTCAGCGGTCGGCCCCAACGCGGTGTAACCCATGTTCACGTCACCGAAAGCCGGAATCAGCAGGATGGTGTTCTCAGGGAAGAAGCTCTTGACGCCACCCGGAAGAGTAATCTTGGACTGGCGAGCGAAATCACGATACCTTTCGTCAACAACGTAAATATCCTGAATGCCGGTGTACAGGCTCAAAACGCTCTTCACATCATTCTCGGAAACAAGAGCCGGAAGGGTGGAACCCTGACCGCGGAACAAGTAGTTGATGATGGCCGCGTTGGACATCAAAGCGTTCACAACCTTACGGGTGGTGACCATGATGGTAGGACGCGCACCCTTCTTATCGTCGATAAGGTCGGACCATGTACGCAAATCCTTGACCGGATCACCAGTCTTGTCCCAAGTCTTCGTAGTTGTCAAAGAAGTGGATAGTGCAGAATCACGTGCATAATCCCAAGCTGCATCCTCATTGGATTCTGTGATGCCGAGCTTCGCGTCAACGGCGACGGCCACACGCGCCTTCTCCAGACGGTAGGCCAATTCCTTGCCCAACTGAACGAAATAATCGCTCAGAGTGGTCTTCAAATCTCCGTTGGTCATGGAAATGTTGCCATTTGCGATGTCCTTTTCGGACACGCGCATACGCTTACGCAACGGCAGCATGGAAGTGTAGGACAGCTTCTCGCCGCCAACAGTACGACCATACGGTGCCTCAGCATCCCAAGTGGAGAACTTCATCTCATCAACCTCAGGATCATCCTGATTCGGAGTCCACTCGACAGACAAGCCGGTGAACTGGTCCGGCAGGATGGAAGCGAACGGCAAAGCTGCCGTAGTTGTCTGATAGGCTCCCAGCACGATGGCGGAAGCCTCGTCGGGAGTAATGATGTCCTTATTCAACAGACTCATTGAAAAACCTTCCTAATATGCGAAAACCCGCCATGATGGGCGGGTTTCAAACGGGTAGAAACTAAACTCAGGCAGTATGGCTGGTGTCACTTGCGGATGCGGCGGCAGTTGCCGGATTCAACACGGTCACATGCGGAGCTGCGGCGCCCTTGTCATAATCAAGGAACAATCCCTCCAACTTCGCCTTGCTGAAATCAACGGTGTACGGCAGATTCTTCTTATCGATAACACCCATATAGCGGACGCCGACAGTCGGATACTGATCCTCGAAACCGGTACGAGTGAACTGCACATGCACCTGAGACTCCAAGAAGCCGATGATCGTGCCATTACGGCCATCGGAAGCGTTCGGATCGTACGGGCCATAGTTGTTGGTTCCAGTAATCTGAGCCAGCGGAATACCGGATTTAGTCCAAGCCTCGTAATCATCGTCGGTAATGGACGCGAAGTAATCGTTCTCATGCGACTTGTCCTTGGTGAACGTAGACAAGTCAAGCTGTGCTTCACGCACACCATCGGTGATACGATTGATAAGCCAAGACTGGTCATCCTTCGGAGCGGTCTTGGCGACAGTATGAACCATCTGATTGGCCATATTTATCTCCTTATAAAACTATTTCTTGATTTCGGAATGCTTCACGCCGTAGTTGTAAGCGTCGGAAACGCTTGACTGCGGCTTGCACACATGCATGTTTCTGCTCTGCAACTCCTTCGCCAACTCCGGCGATGGCTCACATGGAGCATTCCCGTCATTCTTTTTCTGCCCCGCTTCAACCGTTTCAGTTTTGCTTGGCATGAACTTCACAAAAGCGTCAGCCCATTCGGAAATCTTTTCCGGCTCAGTCTCCCCACACAAAGTGTCGAAAGCCTCGTCGGTAATCTCTGGATGCAGCTTCTGCGCCTTCAAACGGGCTATCTGCACATTCGCCTTGGCGAGAGCGCCCTCAGTGTCGGCAAGCTTCGCTTCGGCGGCATTGGCACGATCACGATTCTCATACATCTTCTGCTCATTCTCACGAGCCTGATGCTTCCACATGCCCAACTTCTCGGAAAGGTCATCCGCACCATTCTTTTGAGTCGCGGTATCGGCGGCTACAGGAGAAGTGGCAGTGTCCTTCGGCTGCGCGTTCACGCCCGTTTCAGGCGCATTCGTAGATGCCGCCGTTTCAGCGGTATTGGTATTTTCATCAGCCATTAGGCTTGAATCCTTTCAATAGTGTTATGCGGCTTCGCCAAGCATCGACCGCATCTGGTTGAGCATGGTCTTCTGCCATGCCATAGCCTGTTTCAAATTCTTGGAAGGCTTGAACGTGAACGTCCTACCCTCATAGCGGAAAGTCACCGGTTTACCGGCCTTCTGCACTTCCTTGTAACGCCGATTGAACTCGATTGCCCGATTCTCCATACGACGGCACTGAGCCAACGTGGATTTACGGTCAGGCGTATGCCAAGCGTCAGAAGCCTTCGACGGAACTGGACTGGGCGTATCCTTCGCATCCTCGGCAAGAAGCACAGGGCCCAACTCGCCATGAGTAATGGTCTTGACCTTCACCTGCTTCAACGCGGACGCGGTAGTACCACCAGCCTCGGCGTACAAGCGTTTCAAATCCTTCTGATTCAACTGGAAACCCGGATCGTAATCACTGCCAGCCGGTGCCACACCACAATGACAGTTAGCGTGCAACGGCAACAAGTCAGCCGTCGAATACCATCGGTCAGCCGCCACCACGCACAAGCCACAAGAACCCGTCTTGGACAGTTCGGGATGTAACACCCTGCGATACTCCAACACCTTGCTATCCTTGTACCGTTCAAGCGTGGCGCTCGTCTGCGCCCTCGAAACATCCTCGTCAACAGTGGTCTGCAAACGGTTGAACGCCTGTTCAATCCACTTATCAACCTCGCTGAATATCTCATCGGTCTTGCTAGGCCACGTTTCAGGACGAATCGTGGGGTTTTTCACCGCAAGACTCCGATACGTGTCAGCCGGACGTTGCGCCACAAGCCACGGATCGGTATTGTCACGAGGAAACACCAAACTAGGCACATCCCCCTTCGGAGTGACGCCCACAAGCTTCAACGTCTCATTCGCATAGGAGACGCCCAAACGGCGCACCTGCTGAATCAACGCCATCTCCAACAACGCCATACGGGATGCGACGGCAAACGTCATACCATCATTCCACCAGTCAGCGGGCGTCAGCATGTCCCACATTCTGTGGGCTTGACTCACATACTGGTTCACCAGCGTTGCACGAGCCTGTTCAAGCGTGTTAGACAACGATTCAAGCGACTTACCGGCCATCAGGACTCGGACTCGCCTTCATCGACAAGCTCACCCTCGACGTTCGGCAAACCATCCACAGCGGACTGGGTTTCATCATCCCAACCCGTAGCCGGTTCCACAGCAGCAACAGGCTTCGCATTACTCTTATTAGCCTGGCCGGAAATGTTGAACTGGTCTGCAAGACGGTTCATATCATCCTCCGACACATCCTGAGCGGTGAAGCCCATCTTGTGCGTGAGAATCGTCCTACGCGCCAACAAGCCACTCTGATACAACAACTGGCAAGCCTGAGCCTGTTCCAGCGAACTGGTCGTGTCCATCGGCTTCCACACCATCTCAAACTCGGACGCCGAAGCATTCGCGGTTTTAGACGCGGCCAAAGCCATACGCACCATACGCACGATAGGCTCAGAATCCAACTCGTTCATCGTCTGCACTTTGAACTTCAACGTCTCACGCTTCAACTCAGCACCATTGGCGGAACCCTGCACGTCAGGCGAAAGAATATCCAACGGAATGCCAGCTGCGGAAGCCAACTGCTTCACATCAGCCATGATGTTGTTCTGCAAAGAACCGGTATCAGTGGTCTGAGACTCCCAAATATCAACACCATCAGGAAGCTTCCACAACGCCGCAGGGCCAACCGCGAACGTGGATGCCAAATCAATAGGATCACCAGCCTGCTTGTCGCCGTCGATGACTTCCTGATCCTCTTCGGTGTACGTGGTTGGAACGGTGCCCTTGATGGCACGCTGTCGGAATGCTTGCATCATCGTGATGCACAAACGGTCGAACGTTTCACGGTCGATACGTTTCAGCATCGGCAGATACGGCTCGAACAATCCCTGCCCGTCAACCGTGCTCAAACGTACGATAGGGAGCGAATCGCATCCCTCCGCATAAGAGAAATCAGATGCTTGTGAATCCTCAGCCCACTCCCAATCGCTACCAGGCTCCCAAGCTTTCGCATCAGACGCGAACTTAGCAACCGACGAAACATCGTTAGGATCAACAACGGAACGATCATGTTCACGTTGTGCCGTCTTGGAATACACTTTCGTCGTGGTCTTGCTGTCATCAACAACAAGACGATACAATCGAATGACTTCCTTGTTCTCGCGGTCCAGATACGTGTATTGGATAGCAGCAGTCTCACCAACATCCATCCAGCATTCCCAAGGGCTGAGAGGCGTGATGAATCTCCCACGTCCAGCATTGGAAACCAAGCCAAACGAGCATCCGTAATCGCCTTTGTCTGGCAGCATATTGCGACGAAGAATAAAATTCAGGCCGCATTGTTTCGCCATCCTATCGGCATCAGTATCCTTCAACGAGGAATCCTCGACCTTACGGAAACCATTAGGCTGCTGGCGGTCGGTCACGCTCTCACTGATACGACGGGCGAGATTCACAACACCCAACTGGCGCATCAGCTTGTACACTGGGGCAGCGTTCGGATCAGTGCCTTGAGGCACACTGTTCGCATCCACCATCTCCCTGCCATCCTTGAACAGTTTCAATTCGGCAAGATACGGCAGACGAGCGCCCCACTCCCGCGCCAGATTGGTAATGACGTAAGCATCATCGTCATCATCGGAAGCGTTCTTAATCATCAACGAGTCAGACACTCGAAATCACCACCTAGTAGATTCTCATCGGAGCGGAACGGCGTTTAACCTCAGCCAACTCCAAATACTTTCCACGAGCCGTATAAGCCAACAGGCCAGCCATGCACGCATCAATCTTGTCCGGCGAATTAGGAGACTCCTTATAAATCGCATACCCAGTACGGGTCTCACGCCTACGCGCATTACGGAAATGATTCACCAACCGCGGATCAGCAAGCAACGCGATATCATCCTTGACCGGTTTGCTTTTCTTATCCGGCTCCGTATACGGGTAACGGAACGCTGTATGCGCGTTATCCAACGCGACCTGCATGTCCTTATACCAGTTGTTAGTCCAGAACTTGATCTTGTCGCCGCTCTTACGCGGACCGACCTTCAACTTCTTCCCGTAATCCTTCTCCCAACCGCCAATCATCTGCTCGAAATACGCGACATCAGCGAAGAAGCCGACCACATTGTAGTTGTCCATCATCCAACGGGCCATGCCGTCGAACGCATCACGGTTCACACGCCAAGTGGCCTTCTCAGGCCCATCAGGAGCGGACTCCAACTTGATAAGGAACAACATGCCATCGGACACGCGGCAACCCACAAGTGCCGTCGAATCATCCGACACGGAACCATCGAACCCCAACGTAATAGGCTCACGTTTCGTCACGAACCGTTGCCACGCGCCATCCAAACGAATCGAATTGAACGCGGTGTGCATTTCATCCCGATACAGCATGTGGGATTGAATGTCGGACTCCGTAAGCCAAGCATCATGCACGCTCGACAAAGTGTTGAAATAGTAGCGCATCGAATCCGCAGGGTCTGAATCAGGCTGGTAAATCTGATCCATCTGACCATTCAGGTCAATCCACCCATCCTTCGACGGGCCAAGCTCACCATCCCAATACGTGTGCCCCTCGGGGTCAACACCATCAGCATTCAACACGGTCATACGACCATCCGGCAATATCAGATGATCCTTACCGTCCGAACTCTTCGCACTCGCACCATACGCGATCTGCAAGGCGCGGAGAACCTTCTTCTCGTCAGCGAAATCATCCAAGTCGATGTTCGCGTACACATGGTCGAAGTAGATGCCGCTACGATGCTTGATTTTGCCCGAAGCGGTATCCCACGCATACTTGTACGATGTTTCAGCGATGGACTCTTCGCCAGGCTTGTACATGGTGGACGTTTCAAGAATCCACGGGTCTGCATCACCTTTACGTTTGCCGAGGTTACGTTGAACGGTCTTGTACATGTTGCGAAGCTTGTTCGTGTTGTACAAGTGGGTTTCATCACAAGCGGCGAACGTTTCCAAACCGCCATCCTTGGACGCGGCACCACTCGTGGTGGGAACAATCTCCCCACCCTCCGGCAAGCCGATACGGGTACGACCAACATCAAGGCCGACACCCTTCAACTGGCTTAAAGGGCCTTGATCGCAGTTGTAGTAAATCGAATCGAAAATGTTACCAGTCTGGCCTTCGGCGGTAGCCAAGCAGAGAATCTGCGGCATCTGCACCATACGTCCAACAGGCTCACCCTTCGCATACGGGTAGACCTCGCCCAGAAACTCGTAAGTCTCCCCTTCTTCCGCCCAATGGTCGAACCTGCAAGGAGCCAAACCCTCGAACGCGCAAATGCCAGCGGCCTTACCGGACTTGTTCTTACCCTTCGCACGCGAATAAAACACACGATTGAACCGGCGGGTACCCCACTCGGTCAACGCATAAGCGTGAAGCATGAACACGTACTCGTCCATGTCGAACGCCTCAGGCAAGCCAACACCGCCACCACGACCAACACGGAAGAAAGTCTCAATCCACCAAACCGCGAACATTCCCATCGAACGAGTCAAATCCTCGCCATGCAATTCGGGAATGCGCGTATGCATCAGGCACCACCATCAATGACACGCAAACCCAATGCGGAAGCACGCTGCCTGTTCCGTTGAACGTTACGAGCACCCTCAGTATCGCCCTCATACGCGGAAGCCTTCATATCGTCAGGCTGCGGAGCATCGAACTTCAACCTCACACGAGCTTCGGGTGTAATGCCCAACGTGGCCTCACGCTGACGAATCTCGGAAGCCAACATCCAACGGCCCTTAGTCTTCGGACGCCAGAAATCATCCTTCAACAACGCCAAATCCTGAACCGCGTACCAGTCGGCCTCAACACCCATACGCTGAGCCAACGGACTGACACGAAGCGACTCATACCACTTCTTCGTCCGTTCAAGCCACTCCTGCCCATCAGGGCGAACAGCAGGAAACTCCAAACCCATCGGACTATCAGGCGCACGAAGAATCGGATTCTTCGACTTCTGCGCACCACGACCATTACCAGCCACAGCCAGCCTCACAATCCGCCCGTTTCAGGCAATACGCGAAGCTAGGACGTTCCACCCTCGCAACGCTTGTGAACCAGCAGACGATTCGCCAAAGTCGCACTATGCGACTTCTCCAACGGAACCTTCCACACGAAAGCGGCACCATCGGCACCACTCGAACCAACATCAACCAGCTCATGGCATTTCGCGCACAAGCCGCCACACTTCTCAACCACCTGAGAATCAGTAAAAGACTCAACAACAAGCTCGGACTCAAGCTCGGACACGTCAACCGGACGCACGTACATAGTCGTTTCAGGCTTCACCGGCAACGACTTATCATCATCACGAGCACGCTTATACGCCACACGGCAACGCCCAGAACAAAACAACTGGTCGGAACGCTTCGGATCAAACCACGTATGGCATTGAGGACACATGCGCTGACGCAACGGCTTCAGCGGAGACCCCGAATAACGGTCACGGTCGTAATGCGAACGACACAATCCCTTCGCACACACCGGATTAGCGCAACCGGCAACCGCGCACATGAACTCATTCACTTGAAAGCCGGGTGAGAATACCAACGCTTCTCCCTCCGACTCCTACCCTTCGCACGACGAACCTCAGCAGACTCACCCTCGGTCTTCCGCTGATGATGCCAACGACACAACACCCACAAATTCTCAGGACGATCATCATCATGGACGGGATTACGAACCTTATGGTCAACCTCATTCCCATACCGTCCGCACAGGCGAACATTCCCGTAATCATCCTTGACCGGCCACTGGCACCTATGCCCATCCCGTTCAAGAATCATCGCACGGACACGCGGCCAATCAGGATTGAACCGTTCATCACGATGGGAACTAGACCACGCCACAATGCCTCCACAAAAACAGGGTTGGCCGGTGCTGAGCAGGAAAACACGCCAAAGGGGAAACATCCCAGCAGGAAAAGTTCTCAGATCAACCAACCCAAGTGCTCCGGGAGGGATTCGAACCCTCACACCCTACAGGTAGCGCATTTTGAGTGCGCCGCGTCTACCATTCCGCCACCAAAGCAAAAGAACAAGCGTCCCACACTCCACCCACAACAGGAGCATGGGACGCTCGTTCAACCCCCAGAGAGCCATAAGGAACCAATGGCATCATCACAATGGCTTTTTACCGCCAGCCACGGCGCGCGGATGCTGAGGGAGTCGAACCCCCGAACCGTTCCCGGTCGCCACCTTAGCAAGGTGGTGCAATAAGCCACTCTGCCAAGCATCCAAAATGCAAGAGCCGCCGCAGCGACTCAGGAGACTGTTCCCGCAGACTAGGCGGGTCAGCTAAAACTAGAGCCGCCACAAGACGACTCCGAAGACCTTTCTCACAGCCTGTGGGTAGGCTGAGCACAGCATGTTGGACTCGAACCAACATCGACGGTTTTGGAGACCGTAATGCTACCGGTTGCACCAATGCCATATACCCGACTTAGTTAACGTCCAAGTCGGAAAGACGTTCGGCATGGTGGAATGGGCTTTACCACCAACGGCAAGGAACGTGAAACATCTATGCACCCGTTTGGCCGTGCCTCCCCTTCGGTCATCAACCACCTGATTAAGGCAGGGAGCCTCTTATCCCCCACATGTTCCAGCGGAGATATTCGAGCAATGCCATCGATCTCATAGGCAGCTACCCCATGAAACCTAGAGCAAACCCCGGGAATCGAACCCGGCAACCAAAAGGCTGTGCCAACAGGATTGCAGACCAGCCCAAAATAATAGGTACGAGTCCATGTAAGCCACGTCCGGGATAGACTGGTCGGATTCCACTGCTGACTGCATCACACCTAGGATACTCACGCTACGCGCAATGAGTGATAGCAGCCAGATATCGATGCGGACCCGAGCTGCGCTCTACCACCATCAACATCAATCCAAGGAACATTATACACAATATGTAGGGTGCAGAAACGGTTGCAACCACTAAATATGTGAAGACTTCGTAAGTAACGGGTAATCCAAAAATGTTCCAGCGAGCATTCAGCGTCAGCACTAGAGAGCCAGCGGCCCCGGTTTTTTGGGCCGGGGGGAGGCTCCCCCACCGGGGGTTTGTTGTATGTTGCAACGGTGGAATGTTTGTTCGATTGACGGATTGCGTGTCGTGTGCTATCAGGCGGGCACGTTCCTTTGTTTGCACAATTGCATGTGTGCATGATCGTGGCCGTGCCGTGCCTGTGGCCGTCGTGCATGGCCGTGCATGGCCGTCGTGCCTGTGGCCGTGGTGTCGTGGCCGTGATCACGGCCGCCCTGGGCGTCCGTCGTGCATGGCCGTGGTGCCGTGGTTTTTGTGTCGCCGTCGTGTGGTTGCGACACGCCGATGGATGCTAGTGTTTGCAACGGTTTATGTGGTGTCTGCGTTGTCTCGATTTGCTATCTGCCTGGATAGCGTATATAGTGGGAGCCATCAAGCAAACGGCAACGAAAGGAACAGAGATGAACGAGAGGCCACCACCACGGAGACCACCACCGCAAGGACGGTGACACGAAGCCCCCCCTAACGGGCGCGGCATGGATGATTGATAATTGAAGAGTGGACGCGACGAAGACGCGACGGATTGCGACTAGGCATGATGCACCCTCACATCACGCAAGGCCGAACCGTCGTCGAGTCGCTAACGTGGTGCGATTGCCGGCATGGAATTGTCTCGCACTGTCTGAGTGGTCTACGATGGCCTTAATCCAAGTTAGGAGTAAGGGCCATGAGTTTGAAAGAATTAAGGATGAAGCGCGGTCTAACGCAACGTGAGTTAGCGCAACGTAGTGGCGTGCATCATGTCGAGATTGCGCAGATTGAGACAGGTAAACGCAATGTTCGGGCGGTGTCGCTTGATACTGCACTGCGATTGTGCGATGCTCTCAAGATCGCTAATCCGCGCAAATTGCTTGATTCTGATTCTAAGTCTTCGGCGGATTGATTGAATCCGCCAGGGCTAGCGTAGTCTTTATGGCACGTCTAGCCCACGAATGAGTGGGGGCCATGCGCTACCAACACATGGCCCCAATTGCTCAGTAAATGTAACCAATCAATTAACCAAGCGGCTCTAAGTCTAGCAGGGCCGCTAGATAGGAGTATCAAAATGTATTCGATCGATGAGACTTACAAGAACATCGAAGCCGAGTTTAAGCCCCGCAGCAAGTGGGACCAGGGCGTGAAGGAAACCGCGCTGGCCGTGCTTGATTCGCTCGACATGCCCGAAACGGTTCTTCCCGATCGCTTCGGATCGCGTCGCGCGCTGTTGTTGAACGGCGCGGACAATTGGCGGGAATACAGTTACGGCGGGTGCGCTCTCGTGTACAACGTGGATATCGCCGCCCGGTTCTTCACCCCGTCCGAAATACGCCGGTACATGGCTGATGGTCATGATGCAAGCATGGCGTTCCGTGGAGAGCCTATGCTTGACTTGCAGGCGCGTGCCCTCAGACAGGCGGAGCGTGTTATCAGCCGGTACGCGCGGGAACACTGAGAGGCAAGTCATGTGTGAGAAGTGCCCCATCGATCAACGTTACCCGTACTACGGTTTTCCTGTGACGCCAGACTCCCGCAAGCTGCGGGATGAGGCCGAACGTTGCCGTGAGAGCGCCTTGCGCTGTTTTATCGCCGAGAGCGACTGTGATAATCCGAAACGTGCTGATGCATTGTGGCGCGAAGAGTGTCGCAATACCGCTGAGGCGTGTTTCTTGTGCAGCAATGCGCGCCGTTTGGAAATGGAAGAAGCCCTACAGTGTCGGGCTATCGAGTATCCCAATTGTCCTAATCGCAAGCGTATGCGCTGACTTGTTTCGGGTTTTCGGGCGTGAGCCTATCAGTCACGCCCATAAATCACCGTTGATTACCCACGCCCTACTAGGACATTGGAACATGTCCCTGCGTGTCGCTGATTGCCTAATCCCACCACATGTGATATATTATATATATCAAGCAAACGGCTTGAGCTTATACCCCAAGGAAGGACAAACCAAAATGATTAGGCTTATTGACAACAACAAGGCAGTTGAAATCTCTATCAGTGAGTGGGATGAGGAGAACACACAGTACGGGCCCGACCAGTCGGCCGACTTCTTCGAGGTCGGCGGGCTGGAGACCGTCAGTGAACCGGAGCTCGCCTACATCGTGGATGACGTCGATTACTGCATCGATCAGGCCGACGACATGGTGGCCGGTGAGGGAGACTACAGCTATTGCGAGCCTCAGCCGAGGCTGAAGGTACTTGTTGTCGATCTCGACCGGAGCGCATACCCAATCTGTAAAAGGAGTTGAACACAAACCATTATCAGTAATCACATTCCATATTCAAGACAGAAGACTTGCGGGCGGGACTCGTCACCCGCCCACACCCAACCGAAAGGACAACATCAATGAAGATCATCAATGTATCGCAAGCCCACGAAACCGAGGCATGGCTCGACGAACGAGTGGGCCGTATCACCGGCACCAAAAGCGGCGGACTCGCCTTGGAACACTACGCTCAGACCGACGTAGAAAAACTTAAAGAGTACCGAGACAAGGCGTTGGAACAAGCGAAGAAGGCGAAGACGCCAGACAAAGCCAACGAGTATTACACGAAGGCCCAGAACTACGACGAGAAGATCGTGGACGCCGAAGCCAAGAACAAGAGGCTTAAGGTCGGCGTGGACTTCTGGAAGTTCCTAGCGGAACTGTGGGCCGAACCAGCGGACGGTGAACCGCCGATGGAACGTGGCCACCGTCTCGAACCCGAGAACATCCAGATCACACTCAAAACGCTTGGCTTCAACCCCGTCGATTGCGTCCCCGATTGCGGTATCTGGGAGAGTGACGACGACAACCGTATCGCGTGCAGTCCAGACGCCTACGAGAACACTGAGAAGCCGACGTGGGCCATCGAATGCAAGTCGCTCGGATCAGCCTACCATTTGCAGGCCGTCGTACCGTGGATGATGCACACGGACGCCATGAGGTCTCATATCGCCAACCTCAAGCCTGAACTGGTCGAGGTCATTGAACAGGTGTTGCCCGAGTACACTCTGGACTCTAAGGCGACCGGCTTCGATTTCATCCCCGACCAGTACAAAGCACAGGTGCTCCAGTACTTTGTCGTGTGCGATTCGCTGGAAGTCCTGTATTTCTCGATGTTCGACCCGCGCGTGGTCGGAGCCGCACACCATCAGGTCATCCCCGTGTACCGCAAGGACATCACCGAAAAAATCGAGAACCATAAGCGTAGCCAGTTGGCCACGCTCCATATCTCCGATGTGCTGGCCGACGCTCTGGGGGTGACGTTCTGATGAAAACCGCAACGATCTTGGAAAGCCCTGACATGTTCGTCCTGTTCGACGGATGCCCCACATGCAAGCGGCAGAGCGCCGTTTATCTGATGACGTGCCGCGTGTACGCCCAACAGATGGGCCGTAGGCTCCGTATCGTGTCGTCGGGAAGCCCCACCGCCCGGGCGATACGCACAATCGCCAAAGACCAAGGGGTAACCGTGCGATACCCGATGATCTTGCTGGACGGATTGATTTACTTCGAGCCGCAAGACATCAGCCTTGACGATTACCTAGCGGACGACGACGAACCAGAAGAAGAGGAGGAACCCAATGAAGAATAACATTTTAACCAGCGATGTGCTGGAACTGTTCGACCGTAACCATATCACCGCAAACACTCTGCGTAAGTTCGTGGTGGAGAGCGTTGCCGACTTTCTAGGAGACAACAAGCACGACAAAGTGTGCGGCAAACTGTTCGACCGTTGGTATCAGCACGTTCGACGCTCCATTTGGATTGGTGCCGCTCAATACGTCTTGCAACAGCACGGGTTCGACCACGACGAAGCCACCAACGAGGCGAAACAACTCTACGAAGACCTGTACGCGGACTACAACAAGCGTTATCACTGCTGGCGTCGCCACGAGGAAAGGAAAACCGATGAAGACTAATGGCAATTGGTGGACTGCCGTGCTTTCCGCTGGAATCACGGCTGGATACGCGACCACTGTCGTACAGCTCTCGCCCGGCCCCGGCTATATGTTCTCCATGCTCCGCCGCAAGCTGACCGTAAAGACCGAGAACCTGTCCAACTCGCTCCCCACGTGGGCCAAGGATTACGTGGACAGTCTCGGAGAACTCGCCTATTGCGGCTGGTGTCTCAGCCCGTGGGTGTCGCTTCCGGTGTGGGCGATGGCAGCCAAGATCAACGGGGTACGGTTCGGAGTCAAGTGGGTGGCCGGGTGGATTGTGGCCGCTGGCATGGCCGCGTTCCTCCGCCACTCGGCTGAAACGGCGGTGGCGTAATGTTCAGCAAACAACAGGTTCATGTGCTGTTGATTCTGTGGGTGGCTAAGCGTCCGCTTACCCATGAGGAAATCGAACGTATGGCGGTTTTAGCGAAGTATGACGATACTCCGCAGGGATTGAGGACGCGCATGATCGAACTTGAGCGTTCCGGTCATGTGTACCGTGTCGATAGGGATGCTGTGAACAGTCGGCACCGTCATTGCTGGCGGTTCGCACTGACTGACGATGGGCGCGAAGCCATTAGCGAGCTGTTTGGCGAAACAAAAAACAATGTGATATGATCTATATATCACACATCGTATGGAGGTGAAACATGCGCAAGCAAGCCAAAATCAAAACCGTAATCAACGGCCAAGAAGTCACCGTGGAACAGGACAGCCAGACCGGCCAGTTCTTCACACGACAGAACATCGGCAACATCCCAGTTGACTACGCGACTATCAGCGACAGGGTGACCATCGGCCAGTGCATCAAATACTGGCGTCTACGACACGGGTATTCGCAGGCGGAACTAGCCGAACGAATCGGCGTCGCCAGCCCAAACGTAATAGCCATGTGGGAAAACGGACGCCGCAAACCACAGAAGCAATACCGGTTGCGGTTGGCCGGACACCTCGGCTATGACATCCTGACCAAAGACTAGAACCTTGCACGATTAATCCAATCATCATCACACCAAAGGAGCAACAATGGAAACCATCAACTATCTGACCTCGATCATCAGCCTCTTGCAGAAAACCCCCCAAGCACAGGAAATCATCGACACCCAAGGACTCGGACAGGAACTCACGTTCGGTCAAATCGGGATTAAAGACGCCAAAGCGTTCCTCAAACTCTACGACGTTCTGGGCAGCGTTGAAGGCGTTAAGATCACGGCCATTCATGAATGCAAGACAGACACCGATAGGCAATATTTCTTCAAACTCGTATCCCCGATAACCTTGTACTTCTTCCACTGCGAAGGAGTATCCGAGTGAGCAAAACAGACCCTGATATCGAAACCCGTATGAAAGTGTTCCACCGAGACCACGGCAGATGCTTCATCTGTGGGAGAACATTAAGCGCCTCCGCTTTTAATCTGCATCACCGGCGTATGCGCTCACACGCTTGGGAAGGATTAAACCTACCAAGCAACCTGATTACCGTCTGCGGCTCGGGTACTCTGGGATGCCACGCACGCATCCACGCCCACCCCAAGGAATCATACGTAAAAGGATGGCTGGTCAGCGCCTACAACGATCATCCAGAAACCGTTCCAGCATTAAGTGAATACAGGAACCGTGAGTATCTGCTAAACAACTAAAAAAAACTAGCCCGGCATTAGTCATCAAGACCAGTGCCGGGCTAATTTAATCGGTCATCACACCATCGCTCGAAAGGAGCAACACCAGTCTACCACTTGGAAACACCAGTGTAGATGTGGTTCACGCTTCCTCACGCCACCCCTGCGGGTAAGCGTCCGGGGTCCACACGCAACCGTCGTAGATGCACGTGTAGTGCTTCCCGTTGTAGGTGATTTTGTCGCCTACGTGATAGGCGTCGTGCGCGCCGGTCGGCTGCTTGTATTCCGGCCACTTGTCGGCTGGTTTCTCTGGTTCGCCGGGTTCGGTCGGAGAATCGGCTTCCAGCTTGTTCAGACGCTCTTCGACGGTTGTCTCCCATTCCTCGATGGTCTTCACGCGGTCGGCCAACGGAGCGTAGGAATCGTCGGGCTTGGCGTTCGTCTGCGCCTGTTCGAGAAGCTGTTTCATCTCCTCCTCGGTAAGTTCGCTCATCGCATACATGGTCTTGATGCGCTGGGTGAGGTCTGCGAGGTCGTAGCCTCCGGCGTTGACGATGGTTTGGAATGTTTCGAACATTGGTTATGCTCCTTGGCGGAACAAGTCGGATGCAATTGTCATCATTACCTCACTTGGAGATGCCTGCGTAGTGGACGCCGAACATTCCAGCCACGCCGGAGCCGACCAGAGCGCAAGCGCCACCCATTACAGCCACCCACGACGGCACGTCCGGTACGGCGCTCACGAAACTCAGCACCGCACCGGCGATACCAACCAGTCCGGAAACAAGATACGCCCACTTACGAGTCGCTGCGTTGAACGTCGGCACGTAATTATCATTACCGTCCGGCACTTCGTTATTGATCGCGGTGTCCTTGGTCGGCTCACCAGTATTCATGTTCATAACAAACCTCCTAAAAAATAGACTACTTGATGCGGATTGTCTGGCCCGCGTAGATCACGTCAGGGTTGGCGATACCGTTCAACGCCACCAGATTGGAAACACTGGTACCGTACTGGGCGGCGATACCACTCAATGTGTCACCGGGCTGAATAGTGTACGTCGTAACGGACGGTGACGGTGTAACGGACGGTGACGGTGCTCCGCCCGGCAGTTTCAGCACCTGACCCGGATAAATCAGATTCGGGTCGGCAATGCCGTTAATCTGCTGGAGAGTCTGCCACGAAGCCCCGTACTTGGCGGCGATACCACTCAGCGTGTCCCCCGACTGCACTGTATACGTGCCGCTACCGGGCTGAACCGTATTGGCAGTGCCATTGATATTCAACACCTGACCCGGATAAATCAGATTCGGGTCAGACAGATTATTAATCTGCGCCAGCACCTGCCAGCTAGTCCCATACATCGACGCGATACCACTCAGCGTGTCACCAGAGCGCACGATGTACGTGCCAGACGCGGGAGTAGACGGAGCAGGAGCGGAAGGGGTCGGCACGTTGGTCACACTCGAATGACCCGCCTTATACGCATCCCACGCATCCACATCACCATAGAACTTGTCAAGGTCAAGACTGCCTGAATATCCGGTCAGACGACCATTGCCCGAATACTGGCGGATAGCGCACGCATACGCGCCCTCGTTCCATGGCGTATCCTGATACCCCGTAGCGTCCATATTCGCGTACTGAGCTACCCACAATCCACGATCACCAATATTCTGAGCATCGTTAAGCATGGACGCTCCCACGTAGACGATAGGCTGGGAGCCTGTACGCTCGTACACGCGGTCACAGAACGACCTAATCCACTGTTGTGCAGACGCGCCAGACCCGGCCAGTCCGTTACCCTGTTGCTCCCAGTCCAAGCACCATACGACCTTGCCAACCCAATTCGCGCAATTGTTCACAAAAAAGTCAGCTTCGGAGACGACGTTACCACCGTTGGCGTAATGGTATACGCCCACGCACTTTCCCAGACTCAACGCCTGTTCCACCTGTCGAGCGCAATCCTCTGAAACGTACCAGCATCCCTCCGTCGCCTTGCTGATGACGAAATCACACGGTACGGCAGACAAGTCGATACCAGCCTGCCAATTACTAATGTCGATACCGTTCAAAGCCATCGAAATTCCTCCTATAGATTGATTGTGCAGAAGAACAGCCACGCCATGCATAAAACGGCGTAGGCCGTCATCAGGACGTGGACTATCAACGAGACGACGGCGAACATCAAGACAAGGATCAGCCACCGTTTGAAACGTCTCATAAGATCATCTTATCATCGAACGAATCGATATCATTATGGCCGATAATGGGCATTATCGTTCAGGTCTAAGATGAAACCATGATGGAAATTCTCACGGCAATCATCGGCGTAGGCGGCGTAGCACTCGGAGGACTCATAACATGGCTAGCTAACCGTAGGTCAGACTTGACCAGCGCGTATCAAGCTTTAGTGTCCGCTCAAGGGGATATGAAACGGCAGATCGACGCGCAAGACCAGAAAATAAACGAGCTAATAAAACATCGTGATGTGTTGCAATATACGATCGATCTTGAGACTGGCTATATTCGCGCGTTGGGGCATTGGCTGTCCAAGTTCTGCGAGATTATCGAACCTGAATTTTTGGAGAATCATCCTAAACCGTCGTTGCCTGATGATCTACGCAACCGTATTGCATCGCTTGAAGACTTAGCAGGCGAAAACTAACTGTCACTTGATAGTGTACGAAAACGCGGCAGTACTCCATGCCCCGACGTTGTACGTGGTAGCAGAATGCCTCACATACAACTGTGTAGAATCTAACTGAAAACAGGAAAGATTGACTAGTAAATATACGTTATCCCACCCAAACAAGAATTCGCCGAACCTGCCCCGCCCTGATTAGACAACGAAACAGTCCCATCTTCGGCAACAGATAACATTTTCGTAGTGGAACCTCCGTTCTGGACAACCACTGAAGTGTTTAACTTTCTTTTTGGAACGCATTTATCTGGAACCTTGAACGGAGCCTTTATAATATCCCACGAGCCTGAGCCAGTTTTCGCGCCATTGCATTCGACGCGGACAATACGCGCCAAATAATTGATAGACAAATCCCAATTAGTCCAATGCTGATAGTAATACGAGGCAACCCACTGGCCCTCAGCCCACACATAATGGGCATTATCGGTGATTGTCACAGCCTCCTGCCCGTCCACCGCGTCAATGGTGTTAAGCTGTTCAAGATTACGCGCCATCAGAATAGCGCTGTTACGAATCATCGGAGCCACATCAGACACCACACCAGCGTTCACCTCGGCAATCACAAGACCGTTGATATTCGAGTCAGGCGTACCCGCAGTAAACACCTTGAGCTGGCCGCGCGGAGTCGTACCGTGAGACTGCGACGGGTCTTCCACCGTAACCGCGATCTTGTAATTGTTGGTGGAGTCCGCCAGTTGCACCGTTGTATTGGTAGTAATGGCGTAAGTGTACGCGCCGAGCCCACCCCACGGGCTGATGGTACCGCAATGAGCCTTGACCGTAGCAGTCAGTCCGCTCACCGTGACCAGAGGACTCGGGGAACCGTAACGGATGCCAGACAAACCGTCGAACGCGGTACCATCGGACGGTACTAATAGAGGATTGATGGCGTGCCTGTAATCGTCCGCCGTATACTCCGGGGAACCGTTTTTCGCGGTAAGCGGGTGCATGATAATAGCCATAATCATTCCTCCGAATCGTCTACGACCATTTTATCGTTGTCAGTGGATAGAGCATCAACCTTAGCTTTGAGCGCGTCCAATTCATCCGCTACCTGTTGAGCGAGTCGGAGCGCCGCCACACCAAGCATGGGGTAGTTGATACCTACCAGCGTGCCGTCTTCATCGTATTCGCAAAAGAACCCCAATCCGTTTTCATCCAGATCGTCGGCGATCATGCCGACCAACGGCTGCGCGTCATCAAGATTCAGGTTCTTATCATCCTTCATCCGATATATGCACCACTTCACCTTGCGGAGAGCGGCAACGGGAATGTAGTCGTCCGCGTCCACGATATCGGTCTTCACTGCACGAATCGACTGAGCCGTGCCCATAGTGCCGTCAGACAACACCCACACCGCGCGCCAAGAGCCTGAAGCAAACACATTGTTATAAGCGTTGGCGATACCAGTACCACCACGATTGGGAGCCAATACACCCCAGTTCCACGTCTGAGTTTTAACGTCAATCTCGGCACGGGTATAGCTGTTGCGAGTGATGCTTTCCTGCACCCGCTGGTCAAGATTGTTCGTCAGCGTCTGCACTTCCTCATACATTTTCGTGATCTGATCGACCATAGGTTTAACGCTGTTGACGATGCTCGGCGGCAGTTCCTGCAACTGGTGTTTGATGTCCGAGAACTGGCGTGCTGTAGCGTCCGCGCTATCTAGACTGAACTTGAATTTGCTCGGCATTATCGTCCTCCTGTTGCAATATAGGTGTGATGGTCCACGCCTGACTAAAATCTATCTCGTACCCGATGATACGGGCGGTACCGTGATTATGGTCGGGGAAATGCTCGGCGTCTTCCTCCACTGTCCACGATATGAGGTCGCCCGGCTTCCATTCCTTATTCACCATTGGAGCGGACAGAAGGCTTACCCCCATTGTGATGGTCTGGGTACCGTTCTGCATCTGCAACAACGAGGACTTGGCATGTTCGTTCAGCGTCGCCTTGTTCGTGATGCTGGTTGACGGCTGGAACACATATTCCACCATTGGCCTGTTAGGCTGGTTTGCGATCATCCAATCGGATTGCGGACGGTCTCCAGCGTCAGCCGTACTCACAGCCATTACCGCGTTAGCACCGTACCCGTTCGTGTAATCTTCCAACAGGTTGAACGTGGTCATAACGCTTTCGTCGAACGTGGTGCTTGGCGTGGTGGAGCCGATATGGTCGGCTACCGTCATGACCGGTTCATAATGCCCGTCGTTGATGGCACGCCATGATGTACACCATTCCGGCCCATTCAAAACGTTCGCAAGCTCTTGCAGTACACTTAGCAGTGTTTTGTCGCTTTCGGCCTCATATGTGCGGTCGCGTTTGATCTTACTCGGGGACGCTTCGACAACGAGATTGAAACGGTGGTTTTTAAGCGTGGTGGTTACGAGGTCTTCCACGATCTCGCACTGGTCACGATTCGTGTACGTATGATCCTGCACGTACACGTTATCGAGATAGTGTTCGACGGTTGCCAACGTCAGTGTTAATCCGTCTCCGCGCATTGCACGCTCGCGTTTGACCACGATACCGCCCCACAACACAGTGGATTCGCGCACCAGAAGTATGGCGGCCTGATACGGTGTGGTGGCTTCATCCCAGTTTCGTGGAGCATTGCACCACGGGAGCGTGGCCGTTTCGCTGGTCGTTTCCTCGAAACGGTACGTCAGGTGGGTTAATTGCAGGTCGGGGAGTTCGGCTATCACCGTGCCGTCGTTCAACGTGACGGCGACGAACTGCAAGCCGGAACGCTGCCACAACACACGCGCCGTGTCCGAGTACAAGCCGTTCGACTGCGGCAATCGGTTAGAAATAAAAGGCATCCGGCACCTCCTTAAATGTAAGCGGGGTTAAACGTGACAGTCATCCGAGCGTTATCCGATAGTTCCTTGGCGCTGAACATCCAGATGTTCTCCCCTACCTCCGCGTAACTCCATTCTCGTCTGGTCACACTGCCGCGTGCCGGATCGGTGCCATCTATAAGAATCTCATGAGTGGCACCGTTGATAAGAATGTAATGACCCTCACCCAAACTGAGATCGAACGCCATGATATGCCCGCTCGGCCTATGCTCAATCTGCGGATTGACCACAGGCCCGTCGACACGAATCGTCACCGGACTCGGAGCACTACCCGTGTTAGTCAGACGCACGCTACCCGACACGGTTGTTTCAGACCACACCCACATTGACCCCTTGCCCGTGTCTATATCCTCGAAATGGTAGGGGAACGTCATACCGCCCTGAGAACGTGGCAAACCAGTATTGGCGCTCACCGACTGCGTATCGTACAGATACGAGTCCAAAGCGGTCAGACCGATACTGAATTTGAGAATGTTCACACCAGCCCACTCCACCAGCGGAGCGGAAGACGATTGCATGACCTGCACCTGACGGCTGATGTTCCCCAACTTTATAACAAGCGATTGACTGGTGATGTTGAACGAACGTTTGAACGCATCCCAAGCGTTGATGCAGTTTTCCGTGCATTTGCCGATAATATGACCCTCGACACTGATCGAGCGACCCTGAGCCACTGGAATATTGCTAAACCAGCCATCCGACCATGCTTTGTCCTTGGTCTGCAAGGTCGAACCAACACCGTCGAACAATCCCGAAACGTTCTGAAACGTTACGTGCCACTCACACCCGTATGAGTCGATTCCGTACAAGGGGAACCCGTTTAGGGTCAGACGGACATCGCGCGGGTCAAGGGTAAAGATAGCCATACCCTCAGTCTACCCGCGCGGCTTGTCACACGTAATGGAAATTAATCACCCTCACAGTCTCTTGAGCGGCCGCGTTCGGGTCAAGCGCGTTCACCGTGATAGGCGCGCTCACACGCGGGCCACTGTTCGCGTTCAAATTCACCGGGTTAGACATGACTGGCATGGGCGTCACGATGGACGACGGCAGAAGAGAGTCCACCATGTCTTCCACCGGACGAGTGGCCGCACGCTCGTTCTCCGATACGCCACGGCCAAGACCAGCAGGAATCATCCGACCGATTTCACGATCGAATACCTTAGACGGGGACGCGATACCCAGCAGGCTCTTGGCACCGTCTATGATACCGCCAACAGCGTCTTTGACTGCTGAGATGGCACCGCCGATGGCGTTCGTGATGCCGTTAATCAGACCTTGAATAATGTTCTTGCCTGCACTCAGCAACCATGATCCGGCTCCGCTGAACACGCCCATGATACGGCTTGGGATACTGGTGATGAAATTCATCATCGAGCTTACGCCACTGCTGACAGCACTGGTGATGCCACTCCATGCACTGCTTACGGCTCCCTTGATGCCGTTCCATACACTGCTGAAAATACCGCTGATACCGCTCAGCACGCTTGAGATGACGCCTGACACTGCATTGATGGCACCGGAAACGATACTTTGGATGCCGTTCCAAACACTGGAAACGATATTCTGGATACCTTCCCATACTCCAGACCAATCACCGTTAATCGCTGCCAATACGGTGCTGATTATCGCGTTAATAACGTTCATAACGGATGTGACAACCGTCTGGATGAATGGGAACACCGCGTTAATGACGCCTTGAATGTAAGTGCCCCAGATTTGGAACGCTGATTGGATGGCGGGTAGCACGGCCTGAATCAACGAAGCGATGTTATTAATCACCGGCGTTACAACAGTCGCGATGACGCTCATAGTTTGCCCGATATTGCTCACCAAGGTAGACAACACTGGTGCAATGGTCTGGATTGCGGCCGTGATAATAGGCATGATGGCATTACCGAGATTCTGCAAAGCACTCATTAGCGGCTGGAGTGCCGGAAGCACCGTCTGAATCGACGAGGCGATGTTATTAATCACAGGCGTTACCGCAGTCGCGATAACACTCATAGTTTGCACGATGATGCTCGCCACGGTAGCTAACCCTGATGCGATGGGCTGGATTGCAGGCATGATGGCATTGCCGATATTCTGTAAGGCACCCATAAGCGGCTTAAGTGCCGGAAGCAACTGAGATTGCACCATTCCCACAACTGGTTGAAACGCTGTCTGGAACGTTGTGCCGATTTGTGAGAGAATCGGGCCGATAGTCTGCACTAGCCCCGTAAACACGCCGCTAAGTCCGCTGATTTTCTGCGCCAACATGCTGATACCGGATGTCAACGGGCCTTTGAACTGGTCAAGAATCGTCGTACCCACACCAACCACGGACGCTTCCAGATTACCCATCGCACCTTCGATAGTGCTGGTGCTGGTAGCGGCTTCCTTCGCGACGTCCGTCATACCCAAGTCCATTATGGCTTGGTTGAATTCCTCCGCGCTGATCTCGCCCTTCTCCATCGCGTCGCGGAAATTCCCAGTGTAAGCCCCGTTCTTCAGCATCGCCTCTTGAAGTTTGCCGGATGCACCGGGAATGGCGTCGGCCAACTGGTTCCAGTTCTCTGTGGTAAGCTTGCCAGCGCCAGCGGTCTGCGTAAGCACCATACCAACCGAGCTAAAAGTTTCAGCGTTACCACCGGCGACAGCGTTCAAATTGCCTGCCGCCTCGGCTAGTTTGTCGAAGCCCTGTACTCCGTTCGCGGCAAGCTGTGCGGTCACGTTACGGATATCGCTGATGCTGTAAACGGTCTGATCGGCGTAAGTCTGAGTGCTGGCGGTGAGCGCGTCAATCGTACCCGTATCCAGTCCTGCGAAGTTCAACGTGCTTTTGAACTTGTCCGCAGAGTCGGAGGCTTCGATAATGTCTCCGGTAAGATCACCGATGGCGTCCACAGCCATACCGATACCCGAGGAAACAAGACCGCCAACGGCACCGGCGGCGGCACCGAACTTCCCTAACCCGCTGGAAGACTTGCTTGAAGATTTATCAACGTTCCCAAACGCTTCATCAGCATGTCGCGCCGACTCTTCGATCTGACGGCTACCCGATTGAATATCCTTTACGCCAGCGTTCCAATCGCCGGTGTTGATCTCGGCGTCTAGGGTCAGTGTCGAGTCTGCCATTACACGTCCTTCCCGAGTTTTTTGATAATCGCGTTAATCCTGCGGTCTCCATGCTTGCTGAACGCGGCGGCGATGCAATCGAACGTCATGAGATATTGTTCCGCCAGCCGCCGCCGTCGGATACGGCGTCCCTCCCTGAGCAGGTTCATCATCAGGGAAGGAGACACGTTGTTTTCCAACACGTCGCGGATAGCCTGCCACCCATACAAGTCACCAAGCTCGGCGAGGATATGAACACTCGGAAGCGGCTTGCGAGCCGCCTCCTTCTGTTTGTAACTCTTCATCGCCTCCCGTTCGGCGGGAGTAAGCAGGCTATCCCACGACTTCATTATTCGCCCTTGATGTCAACCGTGATGTTCTTCGCCATAAGCCCGCATAACGCGGTCATGGCACGCTGATAGGCAAGGTCGCTACGCTTACGAGTCTGTGAAGCCCACTCGGAGAATTTATCAGCTGGACTCATAAGCGATTCGACCAACGGGAAGATAATCTTTTCGGCGGTTTCCAAAGTCTCACGGTTCGCCACGCCAGCGCTCAGCTTATCGATTGTCTCCGCATTATCCAAGATCGTGAGCATATCCTTCGAGCCGAGCGGGCGCATGATGTACACGGTGCCGTCGATTTTCACGGTGAGGGTGCGGAACGCTTCTCGGGTGTCGATGCTCAAAACAGGGGTAGTCATTATATTTGCTCCAATCGTGTGATATTATGAATCATGTTGCTTTTCTCGGGACCTTTTCTCTCCTGCGCCCGCTACCACTAAAATTCTGGTGGCGGGCGTTACTTATGCTCCCTCACCGGCGACATTAAAGTTAACCACGGTCTGAACAGTGCCAGCCTTGAACGTGACGGTACCCGTACCGGCCTGCTTCAACTGAATGTCCCAAGTTCCGTCCCCGTTGTCCGTAGCGACAGCCTTAGCAGTTTCAGCTACGGTGGCGGTGATGGTACCAGAGGCACCATTCGGAGACGCCATCACATTCACAGTCACATGATCGCCGACATTGCCCGAGATGTTCGCCGGGGACGCGGTAAGCGCGGTGACCTGAACGTTCTCCTTCTTGATGGTACCGGAATCCTCGTCGTAGTACGACGGGTTATCCAGATCAAGTTCGCCCATAACGACGGCACCGTTCGCGCCGGAGGCCATCGAACCGGACAGCTTAACCACGAACGGGTCGGACAGGCTCACGGTGAACTCGCCGCCCGCGCTGATTAGCGCCTGCGGGATACGGAAGTCCTGCGCCGATGAATGGCCATCGCACACGTTATGGATAATGATGTCACGCGGAGTGTTGGAAACGCATTCGTTGCCGCCGAAACGCACCTGACCAGTCTCGGACAGCGAACCGGAGATAACGCGCTTGAACTTCGCATTATGGTACAGTTCCGGGAACAGCATGCCGAGGTAGCGGACGCTCGGACAGATAATGTTCAGCTCGAAACTCATTTCCTCATATGAGCCATTCGGCACGTTGATGGTGCCGGACTGCGAAGCAACCTCGGTAGTGCCGGGAGTCAGAGTGATGCTGCCAGCTTCGTCCTGCACGTAGTCGGGGCTGATTACGAGGTCGTCGATGTAGACGGTCTTTTTGCCGATAAGGGGGTAGGAGGCCATTGTAATGTCCTTTCGTCGGGCGGGACTGCACACGCGCGACTATTGGACGGTTCCTATTCTACCGTTTCGGGGGAGAGTTTGTAATCCACGTTGAACCGGATGCTTTTCACCCAGCGTCCTTCCCCGTCGATGGCGTCCATGTCGATGGCGGTCGCCGGATGCACGCGGATTGATACAAAGTCAATATCAGCGATGGGGTTGCATGTCAGTCGGCAATACTCATGCAGACGATTGTTGACGAAGTGCAGGAGCCGGAGCATCAGACGGCCTTGTTCGATCACGTCGAAATAGCGGCTACTGATAGTGAGCTGATCGGTGTACAGATCGCCGTTGATGTCAACCGTGTTCGCGTTGACCCAGATTCCTTCGGCGTTCGTGACGCTGCCCGTGTCCAGTACTGGGCTGGTGCCGAAGAACAGTGTCTTTCCGTAAGTGCCGAAACCCTCGTTTTGGAGGGTCATGCACATGGCCAGATCAATCATGATGGCGCTCCTATCCTAGGTTGAAATATGATTTAGCACGGCTAGCGGCAGTGTTCCTAGCCCGCTGGAGGTAGCGTACCGTGTTCGGGTGCAACCGGTTCGTGTGTTCGCGGATACGTGCGTAAGGCACGCGACTGTTGCCGAACGTGATACGCCACTTTACGGTGGAAAGTTGTTGGAAGCGTCCGCTGTTACGCAAAGCGCCGGTGAGTACGGGAGCGTTTTGACGTGCCATCTTGAGGATGTCGGTCATCATTTTCACGCCGCCCTTGTTCAGCTGTTGGGTGGAGAGTTTGCGCGCCCAATCAGCGGACAACTGTAACCGGTAGCTCATAGACTATCCCTTCCATACGGGTTCCCGTACACGGTGATGAACCGAGTCTTCCCCATGTCCATATCATCGCCGCGACTGGCTTGCGTGACTTGGTACACTCTGCCATCGGACAATTCAACCATGAGATCGGGCCATAGTTCCATGTTTTCCCGCAAGTTCTCGGGAACCGTGTCCGTTTGAATATGGAAGCGTCGACTGCTGATACGCGAACCGTATTCGGTCGGCTGGTCAGACTGTGTTGAATGCTTCACAATCACCTGCAAGTCGGCCAGTTTTTCGTTAGGCAGGCCGGGAGCCGTGTACCGCCAAAGCGTAGCCGTCTGGACTTGGTTAGGGAACAGTCGGAACGGGTCACAGAGCGTTGCCATAAGCGTAGTCACCCCCCATGTAATCCTGAGCGTTGAGCCACCACGGTAATTGATGATGCTTGCGAGGCATGGAGAGAATGCCACCAGTCTGGACTCCGTTCCGGCATAGGCTCCACTGGTTGATAAGCGACTGGTACGGGGTCAACGCGCGTTCCATAGCCGTCTCGCTGATCGTTGCGTAGCTCACGCTCACATCCTCGATGCTCTTGGACGTGATGCGGTCGGTCTGTTCAAGAACGCTCTGGTCTGCCTCGATAACAGCCGCCAAGACCGAAGATAATGGGGCGGGAAGCTTGGCGAACCCGTGCGTTCCGGTCACGGTTATTGCCGTGCCGACATTAAGACATTGCGCGATAGTCAGACAGTTGGCGTATTTGGTTTCGGGCGTCCACCCGTCGCCCATATCGTAGTTCACGCGAAAATCGAGCTTCACACCGTCGGTGGTCTGCACGTTGGTTACTTCCGAATACCACGCCAATAGGGCTACGTGGCGGCCATCTCCTACGACAATTCCCACGTAATCATCCGTAATCGGGAATAGGTCTTTTTGGCATATGATGTTGGCGAGGTCTGCGAGCGCGGCGTCTTTCCATCGCGCGTAGATCGTCTCTCCCACTTGATCGATTACGCTTGCGTCGATGTCCATGATCGCTCCTTCCGAAAATGAGTTAGGCCCTACCTCCCATTGTAGGAGATAGGGCCTTTGCGGTGCAGTCCCGCTACTGTTTAGGGTAGCGTGTCAGGCGGACGCCATCTGCCCGGCTGTGACCAAGGCGTTACGGAGCGCGATGAACTCGGCTTTAGTCGGAGTTTCGCCAGCCGGGTCGTTAACGTACGCGGCCTGCTTGACCAGACCGGCCTTTTCCTTGGTCGCGTTGGTCGGCAGAACGCCGCTCGCGATCTTGCCAGCGGTTACGGTATTGTCGGCAAGGTCAGAGCCGGTAATACTGCCATCCTGAATCTTAGCGGAAGTGACAGCATCGTTAGCCAGTTTCGCGGTCGTCACGCTGCCATCGGCAAGGGAGGTCGGAGGGTTAACGGGATTACCCGAAGCGTCGAACACCGCTAGTTCGGCGATGTCCTGAACCGGGTTACGAGAGTCCGCCTTAACGAATCGAACCTGTTTCATCGTCATAGCAGATCACCTCATTCACCCTTCGGCTTGATGACCACGGCGGACTTCTCCGCGTCCAGACCGCCACCAGCGTAAATCTCCTGAAGATACTCGTTGGTGTTAGTGGACAGCGCAAAGTTCGTGAAAGCCTCGATGGAGGTATCGCCAACCACCGCGTAGTGAGACGCGGACATGATAACGCCCATAGTGGTGGTGTCGTCCGTGTCCGTCCACCATTCAGGGGTGATGATCTGGTTAACGCCGAGGGCGCGGGCCAGAGTATCGTCACCGCCGAGAGCAATGTACGCATTCCCGTTAGCGTTTGCGGACATCAGCAGGTCGGCCACGGTGTCAGCGTTGCACAGCAGCACCTTGTTGCCCTGAGCGCGAACCATGTGGGAGGCACGCACGAAGTCCATCAGCGGAGTGTCATCTGTCATGGTGTAGGAGAGCGCGAAACGGTTGCCCTTCCACTCGGACGACTTGTCGGCGGCATCAGTCACAACCGAACGGAAATGCGCCATATCCGTGTAACCACCGAGCGTGATCTGGCGTTCGATGGTCTGGACGATGTAGTTCGGGAGTTCCTGCAACACGTAGCGGAGCAGAGCGCCCGGCCGCTGGGTGCGACGGATATCGCCCTTGTTCAGCGTGATGTACTTGTAGGTGTAGTCGGCCTGAAGCTCACGCTTCACGAACGAAAGCACCTGTTCCTTCTTCTTCGTGCCGTAGGAGGCCACAGGATAGCCGTGAGCACGGGTCTGGTCAGTCAGACCGGCGATATTGCCGCCGATGGTCAGACGATCCATGCCGGTCTTACGCAGCAGATTCCACAGGCCGGAGCCGCGCGTGTTCAGCGCGTCCGCGATTGTGGTGATTGCCGCAGTCGGGATGAACTTGTCCACGTTGGTGGTGTCAACGCCGAACGATGCGGTGTCCGACATGTTACGGTTCACGGTGTCAGCCCACTCACGGTGGAACGCTTCGACACCCTTGTTATCAGTGTCGATCAGGGCACGCTCGAACGCGATCATGGCGTCGTCGGAGTCAAGCCACGTCTTACGGTCGTGCGAGAACTTCACAGTACCCGACTGGTGGGCGGCGTGGTTGGCTTTGTTAATGATGATGGTCTGGCGACCGCTGGAAGTCTGCACGGGGTCCTCCGGTGCCGGGGTGCCCTCGCCCTCGCCCTCGCCTTCCGTCTGGTTGGTGATGGCAGCGGTGATGTCATCGAGAGCGGACTGCATGATGTCACCGATGGAATCGGTGAGCTGTTCCGCCTCGTCCGGGGTGAGTTTGAACTGGGCGATGGTACGCGCCAGTTTCTTCAGGAGTTCCGGGTTCATGGTGTCTCCATTCTTGTTGTTGCGGCTGTTGATTGCGGTGAAAGCGGCCCTTGGGTCGGCCCCACGATAGACGACGCTGATTTCCAGTAGTTCGCCATCGTGGATGATACCGTCCTTGCCGGGACGCTGGTTGAATTCAACGGTGATGCTAAAACTGTTGGTCAGGCATCCGTCGGCGGCAAGCTGTCGGATACGTTCGCCTTGATCTACCTCGCTGAGCTTCGCTTCGGCCATCATCCCATCATCGGTCATCCAAAGTCGGGTGATTGCACCTGCTTGGCATTCGATACTGGGCATGTGGTCGATCAGGAGCGGAAGGGATAGTTTGTCGGACTCGGTGAGATCGGACACGAGTTTCAAAGTGCCGTCGATTAACGGCGCTTTCAGTGTCTTCAAATCTACGGTGAGTCCGTCGCACATCACTTTGCCGCTGTTGGCGAGGAAGGTGAGGGTACGGCCATTGGTTTCTGGGGCACCGCTGTTGGCGAAGCTCTTACGAGTCTTCATTTTGGCCCTTTCAGATAGGGGGTTAGTGGTGCGGTCGAACGTCCTTAATGGGCTTAATGTTCTGACCCCCATAGTAGCACGATGCGATACACGTCCAAACCTTTGCAGTTCGGGCATTTGAGCGTCACCATCGTGTCACGGGCGCAGGAACCTAGATACCGTCCGCAGTGTTTGCAATGGATGTCGTAAGTCATGATTCCACCACCTCGTAATCCTCGTAGCACCGGCAGTTGGGGTGTCCGTTCGGGGTCTGCATACTCTCGAAGTTGTTCACGTAGGTGCGGTCTCCGATCTCGACGCTGGCGTTCTCAGCCAGATACGTGTCATCGAGCGCGATTCGGTCGCCTTCCATATGACGGCAGAACTCGCACACTTTGCCGTCGCCGCTTGTACGCCATACCTTGTCCAGTCGGATGCCAAGAGTCTCGCTAAGATTGCGGGCGCTGTACAAGCTGCCGAGCCGCTGGGATTGCACGGTTTCGCAGCGGGCAATCAGCTCGGCGTGATCGTTGCCCATGCGTTCGAGCTCGTCACGCAGGCGTTCGGCGTCCCACTGTTCCACGTCGGCCCTATTCACCAGTTCGAGGACGTTGTTCGTGATGGTCTTGCTGGTGGACTTGGCGATGCTACGCAAGTGTTCCCCGTAGGCTTCACGCACGGTGTCGGGGAGCTCAGTCCAGAAGTAGAGTTGCCGCCAATCATCGGAGGTGTATCCCTCGACCTGCACGGCAATGGAGCTTTCTGGGTGGACTTCAGCCCACGCGGTAATGACCTGCTCCAACTCGTAGCCGGTACGGCGGGCGTAGGCGACGAGGTTGGTCATCAGGTCATCTTCCACGTCGTTTATCCACTGGTCGCCGATGGCTTCCAGATCGTCGCGTAATCCGTTCTGGGAGCGGCGGGCCATTCGGATGACTCTGTCCACGTAGCGTCGTGTCGCCGGGAGGATACGGTTTTCGGTTGCCGTTTCCTGCGGTTTGATATTACGGCTATACCGTTTTGCGGCTACTGGGATAGTCAGCGTCGGAGCCGACTGGTGCAGGTCAAGACGCTTGTACGAGTCTGGGAGTCCGAGCGCGTCCACGGCAGACTCCAGACTGGCACCCATGTTCAAAAGCTGGGTCAGCGAGTCAATACGTACCTTCTGGGTGTCGGCCTGAACCTTCTCCATGTCGGTCTGGGACGGTAGATCAAGGTCGAAAGTGATGCCATACCCAAGTCCACCGGTGATACGGTCTAGCTCGAACTGCCATTTATCCCACACCGTCATACACAACGGCTTCAGCGTATTCTCGATGAACGCGCGTTCCGCCTGTTCGGCGTTGGCGTAGGTCTGTCCGTTGTCGATGCCACGAATGATGTCCGGGACGGCGAGCGCGTTCGACAATCGGTTGTTCACCACGTCGTTCACGGTCTGCAGGTCTAGACTATCGTTGTCGTTCTGGAACGGCACCCATACGAGTTTGCTGGTGGTGCTGGGCTTATGGGTCATAGGGTCAACCGGAATCATGTTATAGACGATCCCGTTGTTGTTCCCTGCACCCCGGAACGTGCTTTCCAAGCGGTCGCGGTTACGTTGGAAGTCCCCAGTGTTTTCCGACACAATGCCGAGCATTCCAGCTGGGACGGCGTTGTTGCCGAAGAAGCCACGCTCGTAGTCGGCGATCATATCGTCCACGTTGGCCCACTTCTTCACGGTCATGGCGGGGGCGATGCCGCGCGTCGGATCGTTAGGGTGCTGCGAGTAGCTAAGGGCGATGGTTTCGTCTCGGGAAAATTCGTAGACTCGTTCGCCGTCGCCCAAGTCCATCGTGACGCGGTGATACCAGTCGGAGCGAGAAGAATTGTACTGGCGGCTGTTCGACGGTAGCAGCGTATAGCCGATAATGTTGTCGGCTGTAATGTCTCCGCCCGGCCCGTTGGTTGTCCAGATCAGAATGTCCAAGTGAGATTGGGTGAGGATGGTGGCGCAAACGATCTTGAGGAATTCCAAGCATGAATACGTGTCGTTTGGCGCGTAGAGCGCGGCCAACGGTGCGGGAGTCGGGTCGATACGCCTGTTCTCAGCGTCCACGGCGTAGGGGATTATCGTGCTGAACCGTTGGGCGATGGCGTTCACATAGGGAAACACGTTGTCGTAAGTATCATGCATGGGGATGGTGTTGCCGCCCATCGGCTGCCAAATGTTCCCGCCCATAGGCGTCGGGGTTGAGCTTGGCGCATGGTTACGGTCGAAAGCGCTCATAAAACCGTCACGGAGATTGTTCAGCAGGCTCACAGTTTCCTCGATTCGTTATAAAACCCTGTTTCTAGTTTATCGGGTGCAACGCCTAAAGAGCTAGCAGACCGCAACGTCCCACGACGGCAGTTTCGGTGGCTCGTAGCACGCAAGCAATACGGCGTCTGCCAGATCGGGACTACCCAGATTCTCTCGGTCTTTGTAGTCCTGTTTGCTTTCGATCTGGCGTTGGTTCCTGCTGGTGATTTTCCAACGTCGCGTGGTCAACTCGGTGGAGAGCTTGGCGAAGTCATCCAATCTGGAGTTGATGCTGAGCGTGGGTAGCATCGTGGCGAAGTCAAACCATAATTCGCTGGCGATATTCGGATACTGCGGGTCTTTCGCTTTACCGGCGTAGTTGATAGCGTCAACAGGCAAGCCGTTTGTCTTAAGCAGGTCTGTTAATCCTCCGCCTACGCCGGTGTCGTCCACACGGATGGCGACGGGCTTGTACGCGGAGGCACGGAGTTTGATGCGTTCCGCAGTGTCCACGATACTGCTGTGCGTCCAAGATTCCAAAATGCTAATTCGGTTGCCTTGTTTGATGCAGAGCGCCGTACGGTCGTTGCCGTATCGGGCCACGTCCACGCCGAACGTTACAAGCCCGTCCAATGGTTCACGTTGGACAGCTTCGCTTATCATATTGTCGCTGATTAACTGGTTATCAGTATCGGAGTACGGCAAGCCTAGCCAGATGTGTGCGTAGTCCGCCGACTGTTGGTCGGCTCGTATCATGTCCAGCACGTCTTGGCTCAACAATCGGCGCACGTCGTTGTAAGTGGTGTGCCAATGGCAAGTCTGGCGGCGTCGCTCTTCAGAGTCGCCTGTAATGAAATATGACCATACTGGGTCGTGGCTGGTCAGCGGGTTCCACGTGAAGATCAGAGTGGAGTTGGGGCGGCGTATCGTCGGGATAAGCGTGGTCAGGCTTTCCTTGCTTATGGTCTGCGCTTCCTCGACCCAACACACGTCCACGCCTTCGATGCTCTTAATCGATTCCAGATTATTATGCAGTCCTCGGAAGATGAACATGCTGCCGTTGATGTGGCGGATGGCGTCGCGTGTGACCTCGAAGCCCTTGACACCGAACGATTCGATAGTGTCGGCCAGCAGCTTATGCACGGAGTCGGTGATGCTGTTTTGGAATTCTCTGGCGCATAGGACGGTGATAGGCTGGGTGGCGGCGCGAAGTATGAGACTTTGCGCCACGCTCGTACTCTTTCCCGAAGCTCGGCCACCGGAATAGCAGTAATACCGGTATGGTGGCGTCTCCGAGTGAAGCCACCACCATAGATCACGGTACGGTTTAGCTATCTTCATCGGTGCTTCCTGATAACGAAACTAGCGGTCTTTACACGACGAGATGTTTTGCTGAAGTCAGGCTTGTGTTTACGTGCGAGTTCTACCGCGTACTTCCTATTAAAAAGGTTGATATTGTTCCGGGTTAGCTTCCAATCGTCGTAGTGCAGCAGCGCGTGTTTCATTGCTGGATTTGAGGTTTGCAGGAAGCAATCATACTGGAGGCTCACATGCTTGGCGACCGTTGTGACCAGCATTCTTCCGAGTCCGATTCCCTGCCAGTCCGGGTGAATAACGATTCGGTGGATACGGGCCATTGCAGTGCCGTTACATCTGGGCATGCTAATTACCGCGCAGAAGTCAACGGGCTTCCCGCAGTATTTGACCTCCCAACATCGGGCACGATTATTCAGATGTCCGGTCAGATAATGATATCGCTTAAACTTTGCCCACTCGCTTCGGTCGCATCGTTCGACGGTGAACCGCCGTTGAGCGGGCTTGAATGTTTTGGGTCGATCATCCCCATATCATCCGTGGAATACACCCAATCAGGTTGCAACCAATCGAGAATATCAGAATGGCAGGTTACCGCGATAAACCTAAGTCCGGATGTGCGTTTGACGTGTTTGTGCAATGCCACGCAGAGATTGTAGGCCACGTCCCGGTCAACCACGCTGGTGAACTCGTCATAGGCCACGGGATTATCCGTGGTCGCGGAAAGCAGGGTGTATGCCAGATCAGCACGCATCTTCTCCCCGTTGCTCAGCACCGAATAGGGTTTCAGCCATGACGGGACACTGGAGAAACCAAGCGAGGTGAACATACGTGTTATCTCGCTGACAGAGTGGCCTTGAGGCATGTCCATTATCACGCTGGGATTACGCTGCTCCGGCAGTGGGGTGAAGCAGTCGCCGAAAAGTTCTCTGGCGATAGTGGTTTTACCGGTTCCGCTAGCTCCGACGATGACGCCTATCTGCCAGTCATCAGGAAGGACTATCTCACCGGTGAAATGCTCTGTGACTTCGGGAACCGTGTAATCGTAGTCGGAGCGGATGGCGTTAACACGGAAGTTGTCTACCGGCGGCGTACTGCTCCGAGTAATGTCAATCTTCAGATGGTTATGATCTTGCACTGATAACCCTCCTGTACGAGCTTGTTGAACACGGTTTCGAGTTCGTTTTCGTTGTCCACGTTGACTTGAATGGCGTGCTTATCGTCGATATCGTCCAGTTCTTCGGCACTGTCTGGGTCTTGCACGTCAAGTGCTGGCAGGTCAAACCCGTAGAAGTCCATATCGAAGTCAGCCGTGAGGTCTTCCAGTTCCACACCGAGCATATCCGCGTCCCACCCGGTGTTCATGGTGAGCTGATTGTGAATCAGGGTGTAGGCGCGGCGTTGCGAGTCGGTCAGGTCATCAAGGCAGATGACCGGGCATTCCTCGATATTGAGTTTCTGCAAGGCGAGTACCCTGCCGTGTCCTTCCACGATGACCGGCGTACCGTCCTTGTCATGCCAGACGGCTACCGGATCGTTCATACCGAACTCACGGATACTGGCCGCGATCTGCGCCACTTGCTCTTCTGGGTGCTGTTTTGCGTTCCGAACGTAAGGAATCAAGTCGCTGGTCTTCATAGTCTGGACTTGCAAACGTGGTTTCGTCATTATTCACCGTCTTTCTTGTTATCGGGATTATCGTCAAACGGTTCCAACACGATGCGCGGCGGCTCATAGCCCGTCATGTTCACGTCGGTGGACTGGTGCGGCTTACCGTCCAAACGGTCGATCAGATCGGCCGCGACCTTCGGGTTTTTCTCCGCGTCAGCAATATGCTTGATCGCGATACGCTGCACCATGGTCAGACTGGGGTCTTTCGCTTTCGCAGCAAATTCCTTTGCAGAGAGTTTCCCGTATTCGCGTATCCACCGGGTAGGACTGGTATCTTTTGTCCATGAGCCTCGGTCTTGTGGGCGTTCTTGGAAGCCGCCTTTACCTGTTGGGTTGTTCACGCCGCCGGTGATTCGTCCGTGTGTGTCTCGGGTTACGTTGCTCATAAGGGGTATTTTATGCTTTCTTGAGTTTAGTTTGTTGTTGGTGTTGGTTGATGATGGTTTGTATTTCTTCTGGGGTGGTGTTGAGTAGTTGGGCGATGTATTCGGTGTTGTAGTGTTTGCGGTGCCATTGGAGGGCTAGTTCGGTTTTGTGTTGGCTGAGGGGCATGATGGTTCCTTACGCGAGGATGTAGGTTATGAGTAGTTTGAGTAGGGCTATGGTGCCGGTGGTGGTGAGTAGGACTGCTAGGGTAAGTAGCAGGATGCCGAGGATGCGGCCTACTTTGTAGCTGGTTGTGTTTTTTTCCGGCTTGTCGGTGTTGCGGAAGTATTCGAATTCGCTTGGTTTTTTCATTGGTTTGGCTTCCATGTGATTGTTAGGGATACGCCGGTGGTGGTGTTGTCGGCGTATCGTTTGTGGCTGGTTACGTCGGTTATCTGGCAGTCGTCGTGCCAGATGTGGGTTTCGGTGATGGCGTCGTATAGGGCGCGTTGGAGTTTGTCTATGTCTGGTTTGACTGTGGGGTGTTTGCGTTTGGTGGGTGGGATGGTTTTGGGGCGGGGGAGATAGAACGTGGTTTCTACGGTCACGTATGAGTTGGGTGGGATGGTTGGGTGTTTGTGGCTGAGGATGGTGTCGCGCACGTGGTCGCGCCACGGGCGTTCCTTCTTGTCCATCGGTATGAGGCGGGTTACGGGTTTGCCTGTGGTTCGGCTCCTGCCGGTGATTGGACGGTAGGAGCCTTTACTGGCGGGTATGCCGGGAATAAACAGGCTGAACGATAATGGTTCGCCGATCATTGGTTGATCTCCGCCAGATCGAACGTCGGTTGCGTTTCCGCCTTGAGTTTGAGCGTGCGCAGGATGTCGGCACGGTTGCTTTGATGCTTGTAGGCTAGTTGGTCTTGGCCGACGTATTTGAAGCGTTGACCGCAATTGTGGCAGAACAGCGGGGCAGGGTTGTTCTTGTAGATTTCGAGAATTCGCCTGTAATATTCGGCGTCGTTTTCGGGTTGTCCGTTGATGCAGCGTTGTGTGGTGTCCGGCCAGATCAACGCTCCGCATCGTGGACAGTACGAGACGGGTGGGATACCGTCCACGGGTTTCGGGCTTGCGGTGATGAACTTCATGGGTGTCCAGAAGTCGCCGGTTTTGCTGAGCATGTCCCGGTAGGTTTTGACGAAGCCTATGAGATCGAACGATTCGGATGTAAGGCAGCATTCGAGAGTGTTGAATTCGTCCATACTGTCGACGAACGCATGGCGCTCCAGCAGGTATAGGAGAGCTACCGGGATACTGTTGAGCTCGTTCGCGTCCTCGTAGTCATAGAGGGTTATGGTGGTGTCTTCGCGTTCGTCTTCTGGGCAGTTCTGCCAAACTTTGACGTATGAGCGTTTCGTGAATTTCATGATTGCTCCTTTCCTGAAAATACGCCGGTTTGGTAGGCGTCACAGATCATCCGGACGAGTTCGTCTGCCTCTAGTTGGATAAATGGGTACTCGCTCGTATCGATTTCACGGCCAGCAGTCTGTTTGGGATTCTCGGTTTGTTCCGATTCGGCGGTCTTCGATGAGGCCAATAATTCTAGGACTTTATCGGAGACTTTGGCAGTTGATTCGATGTAATGCTCGTCTCGCTTGCTAATGTCCAGAGCTCTTATGGCCGAGTATATTGCGTAACGCAGTTGTTGGTCCGTTACGAGATATCGGGTCATTATGGTTCCTTTCAATCGGTGGTGACTTGGGTTAGTCCGTACATTTCTCCCTTGGTGGCAGACTGTGCACGGCCAGCCTGTATCCGCAGTACGGGCAGGTCACGTAATATGTGCCCACCGTCTCGCCGCAGTGGGTGCACTCGACATATCGGATTGCCCTGCTCATTTCGTGTCCTTCCAATGTTTTTCACGCCAGTCGGCTACAGCCTTGCGGTCTTCGTCTGTTAATCCCCCATGGCACTTGAACATGACAAGGCTGAGCGCGAACTCGTAGCCTTCGCTCCACTTGTCAGGCACGCCATGCACATGGTTCTCGTCGAAGAGGTAACGGCAGTAATCATGCAGTTCGTCAATCGTCATTTCGTATTCTCGTTTTGATTAGGCAACTCGGACGGCATGGAGCCGCTGTAGCCGAGCATGGAACGGCAGTGGTCGGCTGTCTTTTCGTATGCGTTGATTTGTCCCTTCACGACACCGTATGCGGCCATGTCATGCTGCCTCAGAAGAGCGCTCGCCAGTCTCAGGCCTTCCACTTCTAACTGTTCGCACCAGTCGATGATCTCGTTGAGCGTCTGATCTTTCTGGGTCACGTTCCTTGCCATTAGTACACGTCCCATTCGTTGTCGGTCTGGTTGAGCGAGTTGGTCGGGCCGAACGTGTCGGTTCCCGGCCACTGGTTGCCGGTCTGCTGGTCTTGCTGAGTCTGCTGGTTCTTCGCTTTGAGCATGGCGAGGCTGATGGTCGCGTGTTCGATGATGAAGTCGGTGCGCGGCTGCCCTTGGTTGTCGGTGCTGGTCTTCCATTTCAGGACGCCCTCGACACTTACCGGTGTGCCCTTGCGTAGCATGCGTTCGTAGGTTTCCGCAAGTCTCAGGTCATACTCGAATATGGTCGCCCACATGGTGTCGTGATCCACCCACTGCTTTGTGCCTTTGTCTATGTGTCCGCCTGTGGCGGCGACTCGGATAAGCATGTAGGGAGTGCCGTTGCGGGTCTGTTTGCGTTCGGGGTCTGCCGCCAAGCGTGCGAGCGGCAGGGTGATTCTTGGGTCATTCATCGTTGATCGTTGCTCCTACGGGTAGTGGTGTGATGTCGGGGTTGAAGTAGTAGCGGTTGCCTACCTTGATGTAAGACAGTCGTTTCTCACGGCAGTATCTGCGGACCGTCTGGATGTTGAGGTGCCAGCGTTCCGCGTACTGTTCCGTCGTTGCGGTGTAGTCTTTAGCGTACATGATTTAAATATACATCAGATTATTATTGATTGCAAGTAGCATGTGCTAGCTATATAATATATATATGCGCACTGGAACCGGGCGCACCACATCAAATAAGATAGGAACAGGAATAAAGTAAGCGCCTCCCCCGGGAGAACGGAAGAAAGGCGCTAACAGAAAGGTTGGAAACGTGTCCGATACGAGTATAGCACAGAACTCGGGTTTTTCGATGTTACCGAATTGGGCGGTGGATGATGACCGGTTGGGCGGCTACGACCTGCTGGTGTATATGGCGCTGATACGTCACGCCGACAACACCGGCGTCTGCTGGCCCAGCTTGGAGCGGCTGGCGAAGATCGCGCGTTGCTCACAGCCCACGGTATCCAAGAGCCTCAACGTGCTGGAACAATTGGGGTACATTCGACGGGTCAAGTCCGATGGCAGGGCCAACCGGTATCACGTCTCGCTGTGGAAGCCAACCCCAAAACAGGGTTATGACCATGTACCGACCCCAAAACCTGCTTTTGACCCCCCAAAACCTGCTTTTGACCCACCCCAAAACGAGGTTTTGACGAACAATACCCAAGAGAACAAAACCAAGGAACAATACTCGCGCGACAAAGAAAAAATCACAGTCACCTGCCATTCGGTGAATACCCTCAAGTCGCTTATGGAGTTGTGGCCTAAGAAGTGCAGGGTCTCGAACGAATTCCTCAGATACTTCAATCAGGCGTTTGATGAGGTTGGTGCCGACGCGCTTATGAGGGCGGCGAAGCGTTTCGTGGAATCGTGCGAGGGTACACCGTTGCAGTATGTGCGGACTCTCCCCGTGTGGCTGGCCACCCCGGTTAATTGGAGAGCCCAGAAGCGGGAACAGCGCAGCGAAGCGCAGTTGTCGGATTGGATGGCCCATAGGCTTCCCGATTCCATGTCCGCCGACGTGGCGACCGTTCTGAGAGCGAGGCGTGCGTATTGGGGTGCCATCGGCGGTGTGGAGGCGCTGGAGCGTGAGTTCTTTCCCGAGGACGGCGGCGATGTTGTGTCGAACTTGTCTCAACAGACCAATAATGATATAATGGATATATCAAGCGATAAGGCTTGAGATATACCCAAGGAGGTAACAATGGAAACAGTTAGAAATCTCACCGTCGAACAGGCCCGCGACATGATTAACAGCATCGACACCAGTCTAATCCCCGAATGCCGCGACTTCGACACTTACACCGAGACGGACGATATCTGGCGTATCGGAGATTACGGATACGTTGACGCCGACATGTACGAGCAAGCATTCCGGGACTATGAGGAACGTAACGGGAAGACCGAGTGGGCGCGCACCATGTACGTGCTTGAAGGCAATCAGCCGACCCGCCTCGGATTCTTCGTTGAGGCGTACAATCTCGGCGGGATGCCAATGCTGGACGGGCTTTTGGGTGCCCAGTTCGACAACGGGGACGCGGATTCGGTGTATCTGACGAACGGCGAGGCGTGGCCAATCTGACTTAATGCATGTCCTAGTGTCCTAGCGTCCTAGTTGGCGTTATCCCGCCATTCAGGGCGTCCTAGTCCACAAACTCAAGTAATCACATTTGTAATATCACGCAACATGTGATATACTTTATATATCATCACACTATCAGAAAGGAACACTGAAATGGCAACCAACAATCTCAGCAACAAGTTCATGCAAGTTCTCAACGAAGTCCCCAACTTCGTCACCGACGAAACCGCACAGGCAGGCAACCGGACTTACAAGTATCTCAACCTCGCCACGATACTCAAAACCATCAAACCGGTTTTCGAGAAGCACGGTCTGGCATTCAGCCAGCGCGTCACGTTCGATAACACGGGAGAAACGCGGCAAGTCATTGGAACGGTGGAGACCATCATCTTCGACTCTGAAGAACAGATGGTGGCTTGCTCTTACCCGTTCTTCGTGACCGGCGACCCCCAGCAAGTAGGCAGCGCGATCACCTACGCACGCCGCTACAGTCTCTACGCGGTACTGGGAATCTTCCCTGACAAAGACGACGACGGCGCGTATGCAAAACAGCGTTACGAGACCGCAGACCGTGCGATCAGCGCCGAACAGTACGCCGATCTGGTCAAGGCACTGAACGCACACAACATCCCATCGGAAGCGCGCGGCGAGTTCATCAACAACACTCTGAACCGTCAGGTCAGGGGATGGCGTGGACTCACGCAAACCGACCTGAACAGTCTGATAAACGCCGTTAACCAAATGTGAGTGGCATTTCGCGATGTATACCGTTAATGAGACCTACAAGAATATCGAAGCCGAGTTCAAGCCCCGCAGCAAGTGGGACCATGGCGTGAAGGATACCGCGCTGGCATTGCTTGATTCGCTCGACATGCCCGAAACGGTTCTTCCCGACCACTTCGGATCGCGTCACGCGCTGTTGCTAAACGGCGCGGACAATTGACGGGAATACAGTTACGGCGGGTGCGCTCTCGTGTACAACGTGGATATCGCCGCCCGGTTCTTCACCCCGTCCGAAATACGCCGGTACATGGCTGATGGTCATGATGCAAGCATGGCGTTCCGTGGAGAGCCTATGCTTGACTTGCAGGCGCGTGCCCTCAGACAGGCGGAGCGTGTTATCAGCCGGTACGCGCGGGAACACTGAGAGGCAAGTCATGTGTGAGAAGTGCCCCATCGATCAACGTTACCCGTACTACGGTTTTCCTGTGACGCCAGATTCCCGCAAGCTGCGGGATGAGGCCGAGCGTTACCGTGAGATCGCTATCCGCTGTTTCGTTGCCGAGAGCGATTGTGCCGACGTGAAGCGGGCGGATGCGCTGTGGCGTGAGATGTGCCGTGCCGGTGATGAGGCGCGGTTTCTGTGCAGCAATGCGCGTCGTTTGGAGATGGAAGAAGCCCTACAGTGTCGGGCTATCGAATATCCCAATTGCCCTAACCGTAAGCGTATGCGCTGACTTATCCCAAGGTTTTCGGGCGTGAGCCTATCAAATCACGCCCATATAAGCCCGTTCGGGCATTACATTCCAACACAATCGAGGTGCTTTAAAAATGTCTTTTGTTACAGTTGATTTTCCTGATATTCGTGAATCTGATTCCGCAGAGTATGCATATCTCGCCAACGTGTACAACACTACGTATTCACACAATCAAAACGCTTGGCGTTCGCCTGATGAAAACAGGCTTGACGGAACCACGTATGCCGCGTGGTGGTTGATGGATGAATACTATACGCGCGGTGAACATGCCATGATTGGTGAGTGCCGCCGCCTATTAACGAAACGTTGCCGTGCGGAACTGCACAGCGAACACAATAGAGAGTTTTGCACCGGATTCTACACGGTTGTTGATTCCGTTCTTTCCAAGTGAGGTGTTCGCAATGCGTAAGAAAATTACTCTGCTTGTTGCCGTGCTTGTTGGCCTGTTGGCTTTCGGCGTGGCTTGTTCCACAGCGCTTTCCGATCAGCCGGTTGCCGATCCGCATGGTACGCCAGAGCAGCAGTGGACGTGGTGGCGCGAAACCTATGCCACGAAGGATTACAACCAAGCTGACCTAGCGAGCTACCGCGAGTTGTCCAATATCCCGCAGTGCGGCATGGAGGACGGTAGCACTTCGGACGGTTACGAGCGTATTTGCGAGTGGCGTGGAAGCGTTGACGGCAATCATACCGGCACGTCATACGTTTTGGTTGACGGTAGCAAGGTTTTGGAATGGTGAAACCGCTCAGGGCCGTGCGGTGAACGGCCCATCAAATAATCAAGTTTTTACACAAGGGAGTTTTAAAATGTCGAACAAAGTTAACGGCCTGTGGGCAGTCAATTCGTCCAGTGTCTTCATGTTTTTCGATTCCGTCAATAGCCCGAGCGTGTGGCGTTTCGAGATGAAGGATGGTGTTGAATCATGGCGGATGATTCCGGGCGTGAAGAATGCTCAGGCGGTGCGTGGTGTTGCCGCCGCATATCGTGCCGATGGTGGCACGTGGCTTGACCCTAACGGCTCCGATTATGCTCAGGCGGTGAGTGAGATCGGTGACGTGCCGTTGATCGTGGAACGTGGCGATTGCATGGTTTCCCCTGATTGTGGGGATTATACGGCGCATGGCGTGAGCCTGTCGGACGCCGACCGTGAGCATGGTTGGGAATTGTCCTACGAGGATGGCGGCATGGTTGTGTCACGTGACATTTCATTCCTCACCCCGGCCGAGCGTGACCATCCTGAGATGTGCGAGACTTACGATGATTTGCCGGTTGTCGCCCCTGAACCGCAGGCGGTTGAGCCTGAACCGGATACGGTTGAGATTCCCGAAGTGCCGCCGATTCCGTCCAATGATACGCCGAAGGTGATTGCGCAGCATGGCGTCAAGGCGCGCGTGGTCACGATTCCAGGTGGCAAGTCGGTCAAGGAGCTTTCCGACGTGTTTGGTGGATATGCGCATAAGCCGCGTGGCTTCCGTGATTCCAAGAGCCGTCGCGTCGCATATGTCGCGTTCGACGGTAAGAGTGGCGTGGTTGCGTACCGCGACTACTACCAGCGTGGCAGTGACCAAACGTTGGAAGAGTCCGTGGCCGCGTACCTCTCTCAGCATGAGATTGTCGAGGTGGCATGAAATGTCACGTGTCGTCATCACAGCACAGCAGGTCAAGGCCGCTTTGGAGGCTACCGGCTATTCGTCCATCGAGTCGAACATTCAAGCCGTATTACAGGAGATCGGCAAGCGTCCCGCGTTGATAACCGCGTATCTCAGCACGGTTATCAACGCGGCTGCCGACAATCTGCCTGATCCGCGTCATATGGATTGCCTGTTCTGAAAAGTTTGGCCGGACGGTATGCCTAGTACCGTCCAGCCATTGCAAACAGTAATTAACTCAACCAAACCATTTGCAAGGAGATTCTATCATGTCCCGTCATTTTTACGCTGTTTATTGGCCTTACGGTGTCAACACTTTCAATTTCGACCATGAGCCGATTGGTACTGTTGTCCCGTTCGATACGGCTAAAGCGCGGAACGCTTACGTTGCTGCTGACCGGTTCGACGGTAATTTTCATAGGAGCGTGCCTGATTATCGATTGACGCGCAAGATGATGCTTGAGGCGCTGAGAGAGTTCCGTTCGTTGGATTCCAAAGGATATGAAGGTTGGCGTGTGGATGGTGTCTTCTATGAGTCTCTTGGTGATGCGTACAAGGCGATGTTCGACGCTGATGCGCAGTTGCGTTATGAACTGTTCGGTGACGTTGATTCGAGGGAGGCGTGAGTGTCATGGAAACATTGAAATTGTGGGCTGATTTTCACGTTGGTCAGCAAATGTATGCATATGACCATTTTGATGTGGTCGAGCGTAAGCGTTATTGGCGTCCCGTGTCGAAAACGTATCTTGTGTACGCGTGGTTGCGTGACTTGATTCGTGGGATGCGTGATGCGCGCTTGGGTGGATTCCAGGGTTGGTTGTACTGCGTTGTCAAGGATGGCGGGTTCACCACTCAGGAGTTCATGGGTCTTAATGACGAAATCGAGGTGTTGTGATGATTGACGTGAATATGCTGCCGCGTGAGCTTACCGGCTATGTGGGCCATGTCTGCGGCCTGTGGTTCGGCAGTTATTTTATTGATTTTGAGCCTGTGTTCGTCCATTCCACGGCGGGCATCATCGGTGAACTGTACGAATACCTGGTGGATACGGTTCAGGACAATTCGATGAATGGCGGCTTGGATTATGAGGATGCGGAAGAGTACGCGAAGTTGGCGGCTACCGTTCCGTGGTCTATGGAAGAGATTGACCGCGTGGCGGAACAGTCTTTCCGCTACGTGTCTGACCGAACGTTGCAGGTGGCTTACGCCTTGTGTGTCCTCACTTTTGATGCGATGTTCCCGCAGAAAATCGAGGTTGTCAAACCGGACGTGCGGGAGACGTTGTTGAGCGTGGCGTTCCCGCATGATTGGCAGCGCCGCATGGCGGAGTCTGACCATGATCGCGTGAGCGTCTACCGCATGGGTTTGGAATGCGTGACGAAAGCGTATGACAAGGTTTTCGACCGTCTTGGGAAGGCTGACTGACATGACGCGCAGTAGGAACAGACGGCTTCGCCTCATCCCATCGCACCTTCCGCTGATCCGCGACAAACTCGCGGAATACGAGCGGGTCGCATTAAAGGAGGAGATGGCTGCGCACTCGCAATACGAGCGGAGCATGGAAGCGGCTTGGAATTTCGCTGATAATCTCGCCGTCGCGCAGCTTTGGTGGATCAGCCGGGACATGACGGCGCTGGCGGAAGATACCGTCCGGGCAGGTGATTTCCCGAAATCGGAAGCGCCGGCGCAAAGCGGGCTTATCTTCTTCGACGGGGATGTCCAAATGGTCAGATTCCCCGTGACCGACGACGCGACGGGAAGGAAGGTCGGAGACGCCCATGTGTCGGCGCTCTTCTGGCAATGCGACGGCAACGGCGATATCAAATTGATGGGATTCACGGACCATCCATGCGCTCTGAAGGAATGCGACGCGAAATCATTCTCACTGCCGGTCATCAGATTCGCCAACGGCATTTTCAATGAGCATGTCGGCGGTTTCCGATGGTTCGGCGATCTGCTGCGCGCGGTGTGGGCGTTGAGCGCGGAACCGCATATCTGCGAGGCGAAACCGGCGAAACCCGATATGGCGCATCCGCTGCCGCAGCGTTTCGACCCGGAAATCCGCAAGGTCAAGATGCTGGTGCTGCGTGAGAATCTGCATCGTCCGGGCGGAAGCGCCGATGATGACGAGCGGGTGCGACGTGAATATTCGCATCGTTTCATCGTGCGCGGCTTCTGGAGGGATCAGGCGTATGGGCCGAATCATTCGCTGAGGCGCAGGCAGTGGATACCGCCATTCGTCAAAGGTCCAGCCGATAAGCCCTTGATCTGCAAGGATACGGTGCGCATATGGAAACGGTGAGCGACATGATCGCCGGTTTTCTCGCCGGCCTGACGCCGGGCACAAGGGCGCAGTATCGGAGCGTCGTATCGCGATGGCTCCGCTGGTGTTCGGATAACGGCATCGACATGCTGCGGGCGAAGCGCACCCATATCGAGGTGTTCGCCGCCTATGGCAACGGAATGCGTCCAGCGGCGAAAAACACGGTGTACAGGAATCTGAGCGTCGTATGCTGCCTCTACCGCTACCTCTGCGAGGAGGGGTATATCGACTGCAATCCTGGCGAGCATGTGCGTAGGCCGAAACTGTACGGTCATTCGGATGGCACGTACCTCACCCGCGAGCAGGCTAGGCTTTTTCTGGCCGAAGCACGCGGTATGGGTGCGCGGACGGATGCCCTGTGCAGTCTGCTGCTGTTGACCGGTGCGAGGGTTGGTGAGGCGCTTGGGTTGGATGTCGAAGACTGTCATCTGAATGACGGGCGTCCGTGGGTGCGGTTCGACCGCAAGGGCGACTGGTCTCAGCGTGTGTCCATTCCTTCCGATGCGGCCGAAGCTCTCGCACGACTCATTGGCGGACGTAGGCATGGTGCGGTGTTCCGTGAGGATTCCGGCGCGCGTCTGCGACAGCAGACCGCCGTGGGCATCGTATCGTCCGTGGCATTGCGTGTCGGCGTGCCCGGAATCTCACCGCATTCATTGCGGCGAACGTTCTGCACGCTCTCCCGTGACGCTGGCGTGCCGGACAGGGACATCATGGCCGCAGGCGGGTGGAACAGTCCGCAGATGCTCGACTATTACGACATGTCCCGTCGCGGGCTGAATGGCAAAGCTGGCGACGGATTGCAGGATTACCTGGGCAAGGAGGATTGATTTCCACAACACGCCCGACTTGAAATGATACCAATGGTATCATATACTTGTAAACACAAGACAGGAAGCACAAGGCATCCCCACAGACTCAAGGAGACTGAAATGATTACCATACGAATCGAAAAAACCAGAGGCCACAAGTGGAATGAGACTGGCACATTCGCACTGGAGTTCCCGAAGTCGGAGCTCCGCCATCGCGTCTATGATTGCCAGCTCGACAAGGACGGCGAAACCGAAGACGCATGGCTTTGCATCCCGTCCGAACGGCTCCGTGCCAAGTATGAGCGGCTCGTCGCTGACGAGGAGTCCACGCAATCCGATTACGACAAGCTGTACGAAGAGCTTTCGGCTTACTCCGACACGTTGACCACCGAGCAGCTCATGGACTGGTTCATCGACCTGAACGATCCTGAAACCATCAGCGGATGGACCGAGCGCATCGAAGCCCACAACGCCTACATCGACGTGATGGAGCCGAACAATGCGGTGCTCAGGAACCCGCTTGACGTGGATTCGACGTTCCATATCCGCATCTACGATTACTTCATCGATTTCCATGAGGATAGGGAGATTGTGGACGACTTGGAGTTCACCCCGTCCGACGTGGAGGCGGATGATTGGACGGAGGACATCAAACGGTGTCTTGAGGAAAACGGGTGGCGTCTTGACTCCAAGATCGGAACGGATTCCGATGATTCCGATTTGCTGGTGTTCGATTGCGTCAAGGCGTGACGTATTCCGCTGAAAATCGTTGTTCTGCCGGTTCCAGCGTGTTTTCCATGCTGGAACCGACGTTTTCCGTGTTTTCATGATTGTCTGGAGGTTTGTATGACGGTTGAATCGAAGGCCGCTTTTCGTGCGGCACGGGAACGCTGCGGCATCAGCCAGCAGATGCTCGCAAGCAAGGCCGATGTCAAGGTGTTGAGCGTCAAGCGGTGGGAGAAGCCAGGCGAGGCCGAAGCGCCGGCTGACGTGTGCGCCTGGCTTGGACATATGCTTGACTTGCACATCCAGGCGGTTGAAAGCGCTTTGGATGCGGTGGACGAAATGACGGAAACGCAAGGACACGCGCCCAGCCACGTGGACCTGCTCTATTACCGTTCGCAAGAACACTACGACCGTTACGGACGGGACCAAGGCGATTACGCCATCGTCAATGCCCGCAGCAGGGAGATAGCCGCGATCCTTGAAGCGCAGGGCATCGAAGCGCGGTTCCGTTATCCAGAGGATGATGAAGCCGGTTTCCAACGTTTGGCGAACACTCGCTAAACGCATTTGTTGTTAACAGGGCCATTGTAGACCACTCAGACGTTGCCTGACGCGGTTTGCAACCAGTTGTCCAACAATTCGGCTTCGTTGACTGGCTCGAAACACCATGCGTCTAATCCGACGTTGATCTCATTGTGATGCCTGCCGAACTCAAGCGGGTCATGCGCGTGCGTATGACCATGCAGGAGCAAAGTGTTGTTCACGTATGGTAGCGCGTATTCGGCTAATTCCGGCGCGTTCCAATTGGTTGAGACTGCGCCCAGTGGTTTGCTTTGCGTGAAGTCTTCACGCCATTGGAAGTGGCTTAAAAATACCGTGTGTGGATTGTTGCCCCACTCGTCTCTGATTTCGGTGATGCCGACTCTTCCGACTTCCACGAACACGCTTGCCAACTTTTCCAGCGTGCGGCTGGAACTGTGCAGTTCGTGGTTGCCGAGAATCAAGTGTCTGCGTTTACGTGGAACCTGTAGATTCTGGATGCGCATTATCGCCTGTTCGACGCTCCATGTGCTGCCGGAACTGATGTCTCCGAGGATGTAGAGTTCGTCTTCCTCGCCAACATACGTGTTGATTGCGCGCACGATGTCGGCATCATGCTTCCGCCAGTCAACACAGTTCTTAAGCGGCTTATGCTCACGTTCGGCCTGTTGTTTGATCGATGCATCCTTAGCGTATCCAGGTAGCGCGTATCCGCGTAGCGCGGCCACGAACGGATGCGCGAAATGCAAGTCAGCAGTAAACCACTTCATGCGTCCTCCATGTTTTTCAAATGCCCGTATTTTTCATCCCATTTGTCCAATGCTTCCAGCACTTGCGGTAATCCGAAATCCCAATACGTTTCGCCATACTCTTCGCCTTTTCTGGTGCGGTACGAGATGACTAACGTTTCAGGGTCATCACCGCACGTTTCGCAGACTTCCGGCACCCATTCGTGGTAATACCAGTCGGTGACTTCCACAGGCGCATCATCAGTGCCGTCGAACAGTTCCGGTGATTCCATCACGAGCACGCGTAGCATGAGTTCTTTAGTGGTTTTTCCACTCATGGTTTCCCCTTATTTATGGCATGTACAATCGCGTTAACCATTCGATTTCATCCTTCCTCTTCGATTCTCAGTTCCTTGTCGCCATTCACGGTTGCGGCGATATCGTCGTTGAACTGGTTCGACAATTGAAGGACGATGCACGCGCGCGTCTCGTACCGCAATACTGGTGTGAAACCGGTTGAGGATGTGAAGCAAACGTCGGATGTGAATACCGGCTGGTTTCCCAACCGTGTTTCAAACTTTTTGAGCGTGCCGGACATGACCACTTCCCCATTGTCTAGGATGCTGACGCGCTTACCCAAATGCGTGGCGTTGAGGTGATCAGCGGTGATGGTCTGCTTGCTCATTCCTCGTATCCTCCAAGGTAGGTTTTGCAATGCGAATCGAGTATGGTTTCAAAAATGTCTACGACTGCACACCGGTGTTCGCGTTCTACGTCGTGTGCGCGTGATTCCGCTTGGTCGCGCGTCTTGTAAGAGCCAATGAGAGTCAGCTCTTCACCTCTGTACGGTACGTGCCCATCTGGAGTCATGTATGCGATTACAAGATAGATTTTCATGCGTCCTCGATTATGATTGGCGTGTCACCGTGGATGGTGACGTTGATCGTGTCTCTTGTGGTCAGGCGGATTTGCGTGTCGATGCGGACGATACGTTTGCCGTGTGTTGGTTCGGGTGGCGTGTCTTCGCCATAACTGTTGACGCGCCTGTATGTGACGGTGGGCACGTAGTTTGGTCTGGATGTGAATTGTTCCAGTCTGCCTTCGACCACTATCGTCTGGCTGATCGGGTCTAGGATGGTGATGGGTTTTCCCACGTTGTCGGCTTTGAGATTAGCTCCTGTGGTTTCAGTTGATGCCACTGCTACCGAATCCTTTCGTGCCGCGTTCCGTATTTTTTTCAAGGGTTTCAACGTGGTCTAAGGGCATGTGTGGCGCACATTGCGCGAACACGATTTGCGCTATCCTGTCTCCCTTATGAATCTCGAACGCCTGTTCGCCCATGTTTCGGAGGATTACGCATACTTCCCCGCGATAGTTGGGGTCGATTACACCAGGCGCGTTCATCACGGTGATGTTGTGTTTGAGAGCCAAGCCTGAGCGTGGGCAGATCATGCCGACGTATCCGGCTGGTATCTGCATGTACACGCCCGTGTGCACGAGTGCCTGGCTGTTGGCGCAGACTATCGTGTCCTCGTTGCTTCTGAGGTCTGCTCCCGCATCGTTTGGGCGAGTGTAGCCGATGTTTTCTCTGATGCCGCTGAATTGCATTTTAGTTGAACCTTTCCGAAATGAGTACGCCGATGATGCCGATCAGCCATGCGAGAAGCATGATGACCATCATGATTAGGATGATGCCGAAGGGAATCCAGACGGGTGCGAACACCCACAGCCACGAGTAGGGGAATTGTCCCCCGATTTTCAATAGGGCGAGAATATCTGTCAGCAACACTAGGATTAGCGAACAGTCGATATGCACCATTATTCCTCCGTGTAGAAGGTGATCGTGTGGAGTTTCTTCTTCACGTCGAATTGTTCCCCGAACATGCCTGATTTTTTGACGGGTTCGATCACGTCGCGCATGTGATGCGCGTGATAGGTGATGGTCTTGCCCTTGTCGGTGATGCTGATGGTGGCGGTCATTGGATGATTTCTTCCACTAGGCTGATGTTGCTTGCCTGAACCGTCTTGCTGATGCCGTTGTACAGGTTTTTGAACGTGAATGAAAATGGTTTCATGCAGTTCTCATCTTCGAAGTCGATGATGCATTCCATGTCATCCCAACAGTCAATCCACGGAGAGCCGACCAGTCTGGGGCTGGCATGAGTGTAGACGATGACGCCTTTCTCACAGTCGGTATACGAGTATGCGAATCCGAGTTCTTTAAGCTTGACGGCGTATGGCGGATTCGATAGGTCGATTTTCACTTTGCATCCTTTCCGACGAGTCCCCAAATATCGTCCACTGGATTGGTTTGCTGCATCAGCATGTACACGTCCGCGATACGGTAGATGGGATGCCGCCCTTCCTTGCGTACCGGGGTGAGCTTGCCCCTGTGCGCCCATGATTTCAACGTGTTCGCGGATACGAGGTATCCAGCCTGTTGGAGTTTGCTTCTAATGTCCGAAGCAGTCCCCGTGTAAGTGCTGTGTTTGATCTTGTCTTGCATGAGTGTCCTCAAAAAGTTGATGTTCCAAACGTTCCTGCATCCACGGCATTTGACTTGTTTTGCCGTCTCGTCAGCCGATAGTGGCATGTTGCAGTCGGTGTTGGGGCAATTGCCCAAGCTAACCGTATGGCCTTGATTCAACAGGCGCTGGCACTTGTCGCGTGCGATGCGGATTTCAAGCGCGTACACGGGTGTTGCCGTTGAGCATAGACACGCGGGTTCGCCTTGCTTGGTTTTCTTCACGGCTATCCGCTGCGCCAACACGTTCAACGGATCGTGATTCAGGTATTCGACGCCTAAGCATTTAGCGAACGCGGATAGTGTGCCCCACACGCTATCATCCCGTTCGTCTCCCTCATACAGCAGGTCGAACACTTGCTCTCGCAATGGCGGATTATCAGAGTATCCTCCCCCGCCGCCACCGTTAGCGTCATGATTCTTGTTGATGCGGTTCATCTTGTCGGTTTCCAAAAATCCGATGTTCTTCGTGAACCATTCCAAGTCGGCTAGGAGCCGCTGTTCACATTCAGGGCAGAGTTGCCTGGTATCGTCTCGTTCACGCCCGCAACGCAACAGTTTGCAGTCAGCCAATCGCACGCCTTCCAAAATCATGGTATGTTGATTCCGCACCGGTGCCCGAAGGCGTGCGATTAATGCCGGAACATGTCTAGTATACCGGTTGCACCCAACCTTGCAACCGGTATTGGATTAACGTCTCAAACAGTCTCCCGCTTCCGTTTTCTCTTCTCGGGATGAAGCAGGTAGTAGTTGCGTTCGTAGGCCGCCTGTTCCTCACGGCTGAAATGGTGGAATGTCGGACGATGCGCAAGCTTGTATCGGCGGTTGCATTCCAAGACTTGCTCACGGTGGGCCATCCGCCACTGTCGCGTGTGCTCACGTTTCCGTGCGAGCTGTTCCGCAGTAAGCTTGACCGGCTTTTTCGACGCTTTCGCCTTCTTCTTTCCGACTGGCGGCTTCTCAGACGGCTTGCGCCTACCACGACGAAGAACTGCTATGTCAACCGCGAACATTTTCATGATCTCGTCGGCGGTAGGCTCATTCATTCCGTTTGCTCCAATGATGCACTAGTCTTCTCGATCACGTACAACACGACGGCCTCATTGTCCAATGCCAGTGGGTTCGCTGCCGTGACATTGATGATTTTCCACCCATCGTCCAGATAGTCGATGAGTTTTGAATCATTCTGCACACGCACGCCGTTACCGTTGAACTTCGTGTATACCGGGATTAGTTCATGTTCCATTATTCCTCTTCTTCCGCATCATCCGTCAGACACTGATTATTCTTGATGACAAAACTCGCAAAAGCGTCACTGACTGTGATTGCGAGGTTGCAGCATGAATGCAATCTACCCCAGTTCTCTCTGATGCGCTCCTTGTCAATGGCTGTGGATGCTTCAAGGAATATGCCGTCGAGCGCATAGTGCATCTCATTCTCGAAAGCGTTTTCAATTCCCTCCGCAAGCCGCATGAGATTCTGGGTATCCTTCTTATTTTTGTTCTTTTTCATTATTTCGTTTCCCCGTCCTTGCCGCTAGCATTGTTCCAATCGCAGGAAAGACCGCCTCCCCCCTTGTAGGTGTCGAAGTTGATGCATGTCACGGTTCTGCCGTCGTGCAACTTGATTCTGCACTCATCGGCCGTGAAGTCGCCTCGCACATCAATGCAGTCACTACCGCCTTCAACATCGTCAGCATCCGCTTCATTACCACATCCGGCCAGTGGGAAAACCATCGATACGGCCATAAGCACGGCCATTAGTCCCCGTCGAATATTCCTGTTTCCTATCATTTCGTCTCCTTGATTGTCTTATCCCGTCGATTTCGACGGGTTTAAATGTGGTCTAGAAGTGTTTTGCCATCCAGTCGGCGATGAACAACGCGACGATCGACGCAAACGACGCGAAAGAAAGCAAACCGAAGACAATGGTGAAAACAATCAAAACAGCCTTCATTCCGTCACCGCCTGTCGTGCTGCTCTGAGGATTCTTGCCGCAGTCTGACGGATGTTTGTAGTATTAGCGTCCGGCATAAGCCCATAAAGCTGGTTGCACACGGCCATCACCTCCCGTTCCGAAGGACTGCGCAAGCGTCCCGAAACGTAAGCGTTGCGTTCCAAACGTCGCGTCTCAGTACCGTCATCGGGGTACAGGTGCGCTAATTCATCTGTGATATTGCTCATTCCGTCACCGCCTTCCGTGCGATTTCGAGCATTTCCCGAGCGCCCCTGAGATAACTGGCTCGCATTTCCGGCGCGGTCAGAGTCCAGAAACAGTCATCACTGGGCATGACGTCTTCCCAGTCTGCTTCCATGTCCCACCACAACAGTTTCTTCGCCACGGCCTCAATCTCAACGGCAGTTGGTGGAGCGGACCGTCCGGCCATGTACGCTGTACCGGCAATCTCCCGAACCGTCTGAAAAGTCAAATCATCATCCATGCCACGCTCGTAAACGTTGGCCTCGTCAAGCAGGATGCTCAATTCGTCCTCTTTCCGTTCGCTTCGATCATGGCGTACAGCATCTCACTCGCCGGACGCCGCCTGTAGCTATTCCGCTTGTCTCCATAGGACACGTCGTACAGGCGTGGTGACTAGATAGTTTTTCGTCACCGTAGAACGTCAGCCCGTGACCCGATTTGAAATCAGCCATGCATGACTTGATTTCATAGCAGGAGAAAGTGCCGAGTTCCACACTGCTTGGTTCGAGCACGTAGCCGGGCGTGAAAGGCTTGAATCCGATGTAGTCGATGCGCCTGTTCCGTGGTGTTCCAAGGTCGAAGTTAACCTCGCTAGCCCAATAGCTCACGCGATTCTTCAACCTCTTCTCGACCAGCTTGGACAGCATGGCGGTGGTTTCAGCCCTGCTCATTTCTTCCTCCTGAAGTACTTGCATTCATCGTGATGGAACAGGAACAGGTGAAGTCTCCACACCTTGACTGCCAACAATCCCTTGAGTGTGATCGCATACCCGCCATGGACACGCTTCATGAGCTTCCTATCGGCCAATGATTCAAGCACTCGGGGAACCTCTTGGTTCCCCCCTTGCTGGCTCCAGATGCGGCTCATTCCCTCAGCGATATACAGGCAACACATGTCCTTGTCGTATTGGCTAATCATCATTAGCCTCCATCTCAAGGATGTAGACGTTCGTCGCGGTGACGGCGTTATCACGCAATTCCGTTGGTGGCATGGTGTCCACCCGCAGAATCTTCCAACCCTCGTTCAGCAACTCTTCAAACACACTCATATTCATTAAGGTGCGCTTACAGCCGTAATCACTCCAAAAAAGTGGGCAAACCTTGTACCGTTTATTCATTTCGCGTCCTCCTTCATGAAGACAATCCAGTGTGTTCCCGTGCGGTTCGGCTGCTTGTTGCCGAAGAGTGGCTTGTGGTCGGTAAGCTTGAGAATCTGCGAGACGGGTATCTGCGTCTCATTCCATTTGAAAATCAACACGCCATGCTCTTTCAGGACACGGAAACACTCGCCGAACATGGCCTTGATGTCTGTTTGCCATGTCTCTTGATCGAGGCATCCGTATTTCTGCGCCATGTAGCTCGTCTCTCCCGCATTGCGCAAGTGCGGGGGGTCGAGCACGACCATGCGGAACGTCTCGTCAGGGAACGGCAGATCGCGGTAGTCCATCAGCATGTCCGGCTTGACCTCGAACCTACGCCCATCGCATAATTCCCAGCTTTCGTCGCGTACATCGCCGAAAAGCACGCGATCATCCGCTTTGTCGAACCAGAACATTCGTCCTCCGCAGGCGGGGTCAAGAACAGGTTGGTACGCGCTCATTTCGCGCCCTCGCTTTGATTCGGCACCTCGGAAGGCATCGAGCCGGAATAGCCGAGCATGGACCGGCAGTGGTCGATGATATGGTCAAGCAGTCGAGCTTGCATTATGACGCCATACACGAAAGCCTCACTGCCATCAAGCAGGTCGTTGGAATATTTGATTATCGGATTGTCAGACCGGATGACCGACTCCAAATCGGCATAGGCTTCTTCCGCATCCTCTCCCGGCGCTGGTTCAATGTCGGCAAGGATTTTCCTCCGCTGGTTCTCGCACCAGTCGATGATCTCGTTCAACGTCTTGTCTTTTTCACTCACGTTCGTAGCCATTGTTATTCCTTACTGCTCTTATCGTTCTTATCGTCATGGTCGAAGATGCATACGAACACGCCTAATAGCATGAGCACGCAGAGTATCGCTATCACTCCCAATGTGATGACGATGAACACGCTTGAAATATTCCAGCAAACATCAGCCAGACTCATGATTTCTTCTCCTTGCAGAATTGTCTGATAGCTTCCTCTGCGTCGTATCGGAAGATGGGTTGTCCCGCACTGTCTCACACTCATGAATGAGCGTGTGCAAAAAGTTGGTGAGGTTGGTCAACCGACGCTCCGCACGAGATATATCGTTAAGATTCACTGGTATCAGCGGGAAGGCATCAGCATCGAACGTGCGTTTGACCACACTCCAGTCCATCGTTTCCAAATCCCCGTCAGCGAACAATTGCGCATCACAGTCGATATTGTGAATGTGCCAAGCGTCACCGTCGTAGCTCAACAGGTCTTCACCATCCCGAGTCGCATACCAGCCCGGTTCGGTGGGCATGTCATCAGACGAGTGCGCCTGATCGTACATGGTTTTCACCTGCTTGTAGATGTCATCCAGTTCCCTCCCGTCGAACTCCACGGTCAGACAAGTGCCAGCCTTGTCAGTGAATAGATAAGGCATTGTTTTGAAATCAATGCTTCTCAACATTTCACTCTCCTTCTTCGTTGAACGATGCCTGTAGAGTGTCCGCGAACACATGCAATGCGTCTTTGACCTTCTCGTTGAAACCGTCCGGCACGTCCGCCGTGACATGTCCCTGCTGCATGTTGTCGAGCTTGTTGTCCGTCTTCGTGTACATCGGCACATCCACTTCGACGGATGCAAGCTCGATCTGCGGACAGTCGAACGCGCGCACACGGAACGTGACCTTGCTCGTGCCGACTTTCACTCTGTCGCTCATTGGTGCCTCCTTGGGTTGATTGTTCTGATGGTTCTTGCCGGACTCTCATAAGCGGTACGCACCTCATACGGCCTGTGGTGGAAGTCGGCTTTGGAACGTGCCGCGCCCGCAGCTTCATCCAGTGAGTCATACACGCGGCATGTATGCACTCCCGTCTCGCCTTGCGGCCAGACGATGTAGCCGGTCTTGCCTTTGAAAACGTTCATTTGACCGTCTCCACCGTGTTGCAGCCGATATATTCGCCGTTATGCTTCAAGCATGCCCATGTCACGTCACCGGTCTTGACGGTTTCCATCTGGAATCCCGCGCCGGTTTTCCCGCTGGAACCGGCTGGCGATACGGTGGACGCGATGAAAATAATCGTCATGCAGATGATCGCGACGATGATTACCCGGTCCCGGTTCATCACTCACCATCCTTTGCGATGACGGCACCCATGGCTTCCCGATATTTCTTCGTCCGTTGGAACCGGTCGGCAAGCATGTTCGCGGCCTTGTCGATAATCTCGTCCTTGCGTTCTTCGAGGAAGCTTTGCAAAGCTTCCTCCATCATGGTCTTACGCATGTTTTCCCGCGAATACGCGTTGGTGTGCGCGAAAACAGTGTCCATGGTTTCTTTGACGATCTTATCGAGCACGTCCTTGTAGGCGTATTCCTCGATGCGGTTCTGGATGGCCTTGTCGTCAATGCCGATGGCGAACTGCACGATATGTTCCATGATTACTTTCCTTCCTTTTCGATTTCATTAATCTTGTCTTTTAAGAGTCCTGGAATATCCTCTCTATGCCAGACAGTGAATGCGTCCCAAACACTCTTAAGACCAGCCCAATCCTCTCTGGCGAGAGTGTGGAACAATGCACCAGCGAGTTCCGCCCAGTCACTTACGGCGTAAATCGGAATTCCATGCACGAGCGCGTCGTTAACGAACCACAAGGCTTTTTTCAGGTCTTCGACACCGTTCTTGTGCTGCCACCTGAAGCAATACTGCACTGCTTGACCCCAGTCGCTTGACAACAGTCGGGACAGTTCGATGCATTCGAACGGGCCATCCTTGTAATGCGATGGATTGATGTTGTCAGTCATTTGATTGTTCCTTTGTCGATGAATATTTGCCGTCTGTGGTGAGATACACGAGTCCATGCCAAGTCCGTACCGGCACTTCCAACTGGTCTTGAAACGATTTCACACACCAGCCGTTCTCATAAGCGATAGTCGGATGCATGTGAACGAAACCATGACAGCCCGTCGTACCCGAACCGCAAAGCAGAATCAGATTCTGCACTTGATGCTTCTCAACCCTCGTGCATTGGCTACGGAGTTTCCGATGATGCCGGGAACCGCCAACCGCATACAAGCTTCGGCCGCAACGCACGCAACGTCTCCCATCACGATCATCAACCATGCGGCACGTCTCCTTGGATGGATTGTCACTGCTCACTGGGGTTCTCCTGGAACAATCCCTTGTTGTCTTCAACCAATTGGATGCCCTCACCTATCCATCTCATGACAGGAACCGCCATCGAATTACCGAGCGCCTTGTAGCGTGGACTATCCGGCGCGTGCTTCTTCCCCTTCCACGGAATATCCGTCCATCCGTCCGGGAAACCTTGAAGCCTTTCGCATTCCAACGGCGTCAACCTGCGAACCGTCAAACCATTCATCGAATCCTCCGTATGTAGAAACTGGTCATTGTGCGTGCTGAGCGTGGCAGAAAGCTCGTCCTGCCCGAGGAATCCCTTACCCCCCCCCGCTCCGCCACCGCGAATCTTGAAAGTGAAAACCACTAGTCTCTCCTATTAGTTGTCGGATAGATGAATGGGGCATCCTTTCCGGCGTGAGCCATCAATGTCGGAGAAAGATCGAATCCTTGTGCGGCATTCGCCTGAGTGTCCGCGCGACACATCTCTCTCTCTCAATTTGGTAGACGGCTGGATTATGGTCAGTGCTCAAAGTGGGACTCACTTCGCCAATCGCCAGACTCCGGCTCTTCTCACCCTGGCTCCATTTGAACGCCTTAATCAGGGGAACATTGTTGCCACCGGTACCCATGTGCGAGGTGAGCGTATTCGACACGTCGGGATGATCGCTGACCTTGAACCGCCCATCCTGCTGATGGAAGTCCAACATCAATCCCCCAGCGTCCGAATCTGCGTCTCCAACGCCTCCCGCAGTTCCCTGGGTAAGGCTTTGCCTCTTCTCTCGGCTCGACGTATGATCCCAGCACAGGCTCTCGCGCTCAAAAAGTACCGGCGCGGCACGCCGCCAGTCTCTAGTATTGACGACAAGGAACACACGCTCGCGCCGCTGGGCCACACCGAAGAACTGAGCGTCCAACACTCTCCATGCCGCCCCCCCATCAGGCCAGAGTTCGGCCACGGCCTCAAGGAGCGACTGGAAGGCCCGTCCGTGTTCAGCCGACAGAACTCCGGGCACGTTCTCCCATACGATCCATTCCGGATCAATTTCTGCGCAAGCTCGGAGATACTCGAGCATGAGCTGGCCGCGAGGATCGTCCAGAGCCTTCCTGAGTCCGGCGATGCTGAATGCCTGGCAGGGGCTTCCTCCCACAACGACATCTGCTGCATGGTGGTATTCCTTCCAATTAACTTTCGTCATGTCCCCTAAGTCTGGGACGTTCGGATAGTGGTGTTTGAGTACTGCTTTGGGGAATGGTTCGATTTCGGCGTATGCGACTGGTTCCCATCCGAGTGTTTGCCATGCGACAGTTGCTGATTCAATGCCGCTGAACAGGCTGATGTATTTCACTGGGGTTCTTCCTTCTGGTTTAGCTCATTGGCTTTTTTGACGGCTGACGCCATGTCGGTCACGTCATCCTGCGATTGGAGATGCAAGGCTTTCAACGTGTGTTCGCAAGCCCAAGTGTGGACGTGTGGCTTCGACGGTGGGATACCACCCATTTGCGCCCGGTTCTCACACCAGCCACGCCATAGGCGTATCCAATCCCCCACGGTGCGGATGCCGTCATAGTGTCTGACGGAGAAAGCGTTCCAAGCATCCTGTAAATCCAAGTTCGGGTAAGCGGTTCGCATCATGCTGTCCGCCGCCGTCAACTCTGTGGAGTCTTGGAACATGGCAAGTGTCATTTCTTTGGAAGAAGAATAATATTCTTCTTCTTTCTTATCGGGTACGGGTACGGGTACGGGGCATACGTTTGCCATCGGTTTGCCATCGTCTTGCCATGCGTTTGCCATCGGTTTGCCATCGGTTTGCCATGCGTTTGCCATAGCATTTGCCATCGGTTTGCCATTTTTGCCATTCTCAGGCTTCTTCCAACGACGGCTCGCACCCTTCTTGCCCGCTTCACTCCGCTTCCTGCGCTTGGCATCCACTTCGTCACCGTCCGGCTGATAGTCAGCCCAATCATGGAACACGTATTCGTCCTTGTCGGCGTCATACTCCCACAGGCCCGCATCGCAGAGTTCCTGAACCGAATCATCGGAGCAGCGGAACATGGGAATCATGTTCGCTGGGACACGTCCTTTTGTCAGCTGTTGCGCCGCCCACGTGCCTGAACGAAGCCATAATGCGGTGGCGTCATTGGACAGCATCGCCGTCTTCGGATTCATACAGAACCCATCATCCACCTTGAACCACATCAGCCCAATTCTCCATTCCCGTAGATTTTCCAGATCGCTTCCTGCCGTCGTGTGGTGCAGGGCAGGTCGGTGTAGTTGACATTCACCCAACCGCTTCCCACGTGTGGTTTCGCCATCGTGTCCAGGGCTTCAGCGATTTCAACCAAGTCCGGTTCCGGGTCAAGTTTCATCACAGTTCCTTTTGCAAATGATTTCCAACGTCGGCTTGTACGCGTATGTGGACTGGTCGGCGTAGTAGGCGTCCCAGTAGGCTCCGTAGTGTGGATTGTCGGCAGTGCTTTGATACCGGTATGGGAATGCTTTCCTGTCCTGTAGGAGTTGGACGATATGGCGTCCCTTGTCGGTCAGTCTGAGCGCATTGCCGGATACCAAGCCGCGCCGTCTGAGCGCTTGAATCCACAGCCACGGTTTCTGACCTGCGTGGGGTTCCGGCATTCGACCGGTACGCCATATGCTGACAAGCGCCTCATGCTGTTGGCTGCTCAAATGGATGCCGTTGACGTTGACTGCTGGAAGAATCATCGTTCACCTCCGAGCGGCAGCCCACTGTTCAACATGCCCGCCAATTCACCCAATGTGAATCGGATGAACATTCGAGTGCCCGAGTCAACGCATTCCATAGACGGTTTGGCCGGTAGCAGAGTCTCGAACTTGTCCCACACGCTCAGACTCGTGTACGCGGGTTGAGACGCGATCCACTCACGCTCGTCCATCACGTCAGCATCGAACATGCCATCGGCTTGTATGACGAACGGATATTCGGAATCAATGTCACCAGCCGACAGTTCAGCCTTATCGAAGCATTTCACCATCGGCACGTTCGGATTGGCGAACGTCGAAACACTGATCGGCCGCCCCTTGTAGTACAGGTTCTCAACATGGTCGAGACGCTTATCGTCCAACGCCCAAGCCAAGTAATCCCAGACACGCAGTTGGAACAGCATCTCACCGGTATTCAGGCTGGTTTCCGACATCGCTTATCATCTCCTTCGTGTTTCTGACGAGACTTTCCAACCCGCCGTGAATGTCATGCAAGGGTTCTATATGGATTTCCGTATGCGGCTCATAAGGATTGCCGCCGTATGTCAACGGCATTCCCTGCCGACGTTTGACAAGCCGTTTCGCCCGTTGTCCCCATGCCATACGGTCGGGTTCCAGCATGGCGCACAACGTGAGTTTCACCTGCTGGTCATCCACGTAGGCCAAACCGTTCAACGCGTCCTTGACGAGCTTTTCCAGATTGTCCAAATCCGGTTTCCCATGACGCCCCTTATAAAACATGAGAATCATCATCACGTCCCCGTCCAATGGTTCGGCATGAGGGTAGAACATGTGGAATTGGTTCCGCACCAGTTCCTCAGCATCCCTCGTATGCTGGGGGGTCACAGCCCGATACCCGTAGAATCGTGGACGGCCCTTCGCGACGGGTTCGCCTGGAATGTCGAAATCATAGGTCATAAATCCCATATGCTCGCGTCTCCAATATCATCCCAATAGTCTTCGGCTTCCGACTCGCATTCAGGACAAGTGGGGCCGTAATATTCGACCCCATGCTTGTCGCACCATGCGGGTTCGGTAATCCCAGAGAGCGGAACCATCAGAACAGTGTCGCCTCTCCAAGCTTCTCTTCAAGATCGCGCATCAGATTCACCGACGCATCCCAATAGGAAGGCTTCAATATCCCGCATCATCACCGCCAATATCGGACGGCTTGCGCAATGCGATGGCCCATTGCGACATCCACCGCATCATCGGCTTAACCGCGTGACCTTTCAAACGCCAAATATTCCCGTCATGCACGAAATACGTGGCAAGCATCTTCACACGGGTGGCGTATCCAAGGAACTCGGCCTGATTGCATAGTTCCTCCGGGTCGTTCGGTGCCGGTGTGGCGGTACAGGCGAGACGGTATTTCGTATCCCTGAACGTGTCGATCAGCATTTTGCGGGTCTTTCCGTCAGACTGTTTCAGAATCGAAGCCTCGTCCAATACGACCGCATTGAATTTGGACACGTCGAGTTTTGGCACACGCTCATAGTTCGTGATGTTGAATCCGTCAGAGACTTCCGACTGGTCATGCACATAACGCACTTCCATGCCGATTGCGGCGCCTTCGCGGATGGTTTGCTGGCATACGGCCAACGGCGCTAGAATAAGCCCCGTCCCATGTCCGGCGCAGACTTGCCGTAACCATTCGAGTTGCATTCTGGTCTTACCAAGACCCGTATCGGCCCATACGGCTGCACGTCCTACTTTGCAAGCCCATGTGACGATACGTTTCTGCCAGTCGAACAGGGATGGGTGGAGCTGTTGCGAGCTAACGGTGATGCCAGTCTCCTGCTCGCGCAGCTCCTTTCTTTTCAGAAACTCCCTGTATGGAATGATGTTTGCCATGTTGGTTCCTTTTAGTCTGGATTAGAACTCGTCCGTGTTGCCGCCGAAATTGCCGAAGTCGGAAGGCTGATTATTGTTCGACGCCCAAGGGTCTCCACCTAACTGTTGAGACTGTGCGGGCTGCTGGCCGGTGTTCGATGGGTTCACGCCATACTGCGGCTGCTGGTTCCCCGCGAAACCGCCCTGCTGCTGTCCGCCCGCGAAACCGCTGCCGCCGCCCTGATAGCCGCCGCCATTGCCGTGCTGCACGCGATGCACCTGAGCCGTCGCATAACGCAGGGACGGGCCGATTTCATCCACCTGCAATTCGATGACCGTGCGGTTGGAACCGTCCTGCGCCTGATAGGAACGCTGCTGCAAACGACCCTGCGCGATCACACGCATGCCCTTCGCAAGGCTCTGCGCGCAATGAGTGGCGAGGTCGCGCCACGCGGAGCAGCGCATGAACAAAGCCTGACCGTTCTCGAACTGGTTCGTGCTGCGGTTCCAGGAGCGCGGGGTGCTGGCGATCGTGAACGACGCGACCTGCGCTCCAGCGGACGTCGTGCGCAATTCCGGCTCGTCGGTCAGATTGCCAATGATCGTGATAACGGTTTCTCCAGCCATTATGCGGCCTCCTTGACTTCTTCATTCTTTTTGAAACTGTTGATGAACAATTGAGCTTGCCAGTCGGTCAATCTTGCGTAATTCACAGGCATTTTGATACGATTGCCGATGGCTTCGGACTCACGTCCGGCTGGAACATTCCCCTGAGCCAACAAGGCGGCAACCTGCTTGCGTAGTTCCTCGTTCATCGGATTACCACGCTGATAGCCAGCCAACTGGCCGTCATCATCACTGGTAGCAAGACAGAACAGGGTGAGCAGACTGTACCTTCGCGCATAAGTTTCCGCACTCCCATACCGTTGCATGAACGGCTGTTCACGTTTCCCGGCGGAATCACCCACGATGATCGGGACGGGAGCTTCAAACACGCTCCAAGACTTGCTGTCATCCTTCCAGTAGCGGGTTACGACGAACCCATACCCGTTCGGATATTGGGGTAGATTATCGTATTGGATGCTCTGCTGCACCTTGACCTTCAACGTTTCGGTCACATAGTTGACCACACTGCCCAAGTCGGCGTAATCATAACCGTAGGCTTTACGGTTCTTCGCTATCACATTTCCCATTGGTCATCATCTCCAATCAGATGGTTCATCTGCCAGTCAGTGAATCTGATAGGCATAGGCGTCTTCGATAATCCTTGGTTGAGCATGTCTTCCAACGGAATATGGTTATTCCAGTAGAAGCTGAGCCTGTCCAACGCTTCACGAATCTGCTTCACCGCGACAAGTGAGATTTCAGGATCGTTTTCGGATAGTTCCCAAATCATCCAGTCGTATGGTCCCTGCTTCTCCTGCACGACGAATCTGAATCCCATCGCACCCTGGTATCCGGTTACGAGCCGATACAGCATCATGTAGAAGGCGGATTGAATGTGGTAGCCGAACTTGTATGCCGAACCAGTGAAGTCCTGCACGTCATGGCCGGTGGTCTTGTAGTCGTACAGCCACATGACGCCGTCCATGTCGGGATGGTCGGGCAGCCAGTCGGCCTTGCCTTTCAACTGCAATCCAGTGGTCGGGTCAATGGCGAACAAGGCGATTTCCGGTTTGCCTTCCACGAGACTGTTCATGTCCGGCGCGTAATCCACCATGTTTTGAAGCTTCTCATAGTCGGAACCGGAAAGGATTACCAGATCGTCCGATTTGGCTTGTTCGGCTTGTGCTTTACCGGCTTTGGTGCGCCCGTCGAGTTTCCTTTCGACCTTCGGGCCACTACCGAGAATGAGACTGTGCGCGGCCTTGCCGAACGCCAACGTACTGTTGTCGAGAGGGTTCAGCTTGTGCCATGCGTACGCTCTTGGAGACTCCATGAACTTCTTCAAACCAGTCTGGTCGATTGCCGGATGCGCGAAATACTCCTTGTCCGGCATGTCAACCATGCTGGGAAATTTCACTTCCGTCATACTTCCGCCACACTCCGTTCCATAATGTGGGCATTATTCCGGTAACGCCACTTCCTGTAGCCCTGTTCGACAAGCGGGAACAACGAGCGGGCGTAAATGACGGCACCATTACTGTTCTTTTCCAACAAGTCTCCCTTACCGGCATTCAGAATCGTGTTCTTCACGACTTGGCCCAGTCCGGTGATGTTACGCTTGGCGTCTTCTGGATGCTGTTGGGTCATGTATTCCCTGAGCGTGATACGGTAATCCGGTTCGATTGGATGCCAGTCCGACACGTCCAATGGTTCCGGGATGGTGTCGTCCACCAGCCGGTAGGTTCGTCCGAACAAGCTGATCTCGTCCGGTACTTTCGTGTAGGTTTCGCCATTCACGTTGATGGTGTCCATGAGAGTTTTCCTTTCTGTGATTGCGTGCTGGTGGATGGAGTCGAACCATCTGACCGCCGATGGATCGAACGACTGAGATAGCAGCGGCCACGTTCCTTGCACCAGCAGTGGTTGACGGGAGAGAGTGTGTATGTAAGCGCCTAGAGAAATCGACTTTGGAATATGATTTTTTAGGCTCCCCCGTCAACCGGGTTTTCAATTATGTCGGGCCGTCTCTCGACGGCTTCGGACGTGGGCGGGAGTCGAACCCGCGACCCGTAGGGGAAGAAGAACCAGAGACCCCGAGTCATCCAATCCACGTCAAATCCCCAGTCCGGCAATCGCACTAACCGGTGGGGACAGTGGCCGCAACAGGAGTCGAACCTGTTAGGATTCACGCCAATGAATGATGCAAAACCGTTGGAACCCGACCTGAACGGGTTCACGGCCAACATCACGGCAACAGGAAATGTCAAAACCTGAATGCGAGATGGATAAGGTGATTCATGAGTTGTCAAACTTAAGGAGTCCGGCATGAATCCCACAACCATGTGCGGCCAATGCGCCTACGTGATTTGCTGCACGGTATTGAGTTCGTAGGCGCGTGGATAATATCTGTTTTCAGTTATGGTCCCCACTGGCCGACGAATGAGTGAACGTGGGTATCCTGCGGAACAACCCGATTTTTGGTTGTTTGTTGGGACTGTCAGCCAGCGGGAAGTCTTTAGTCGCGTGGCGCGAATCTGACGATCAGCCACAATGCGGTGGCGATGTACACGCCTTCCACCATGAGCGCGGCGTTCATGCTGCCGCCATGCCATGTGAGCATGATGGTCAGGCTGGAGATGAGGCCGATGCTGGCGACGGCGAAGAGGATGCGGCGGAGCGGGTAGTTCGGCTTCTTCCGCTTCTTCATTGCTTGCATGTCTTCAAGCCGGTAATCATGGTCAGTCATCGTCGCTCCCAGTGTTCACTCGCTTGAGTGGGAATGCTTCAGGCGGGAGCGTTTCGCATACAGTCGGCCACTTCACATACTGTCTATCGCCATTCCAGATGGGATCAGCCGAGTCATAACACGTGAGCGCCGACCAGTCATCATCTCTGTCCTTCAACAGAAGCCGACCATCATTCGCGGTGACATAGAAGCCCTGCTCCTTCGGCTCTTCGGGTAGTTGCTTTTCATCCACTTTGACAAGTGATGCGATCTGTGCGACCAGACTGCGCACGGCATTCCAATCGTCTCCGTCGCTTGCGGTCTTCAACTTATCGAAAAACCGGTCAAGCTTCACCAAAACACTGTCATTCATTCCAATCAAATCCTTTCGTCGGTTCCAAGCCGGTCGGCCTGAAACAATGTCTTCCATGCGTCAGAAACGTTTCCGCAAGCCCATAGGAAACAAGCTTGCGCAACTTCCTGTAGACAACGCTCTGAGCCAATTGCCGGTCATCCGCGATCTTGTACGAACTGGTACTGAAACCGGTCTCATACTTCATACGAAGCGACTCGTACACCCGCTTCAATACCGGCTTGTCCTGCTGCTGATAGTCCCGTTTGGTCTTACGTCTGACCCGTTCAATCCAATCGCGTTGGGCGGCAAGCATGGCATCCAAGTCAATGCCCATCTGAACGCTCCACGCGACATCAGGCTGAGCGCCGGTCATTCCGAAACCTCCCGTGAACTCTCGCACACCTGGTCGTAACGGTCGAGAAGCTTCGACTTCTTGTACGTGACGGTCTTGCCGCCCTGATAGTCGGCGCACACCCTGTACAGTTTGTCGAACTTGTCCGCTCCAAGCTTGAGGAACCTGGCAGCTTCCTGCCTGTCGAAAATCTCCTCTTCGACAACAACCTTCCTGTCTGTCAAAACCTGCTCCTATCTTGATTGGCCGTGAACGTCAGCGGCCCATTGGATGAACGCGCCTAGTTTCGATTCGGGAACCTCATACAACGTGCTCGTCTTGAGTCCATCTTTTTCGACGATTGACCCGCCTTTCCGATCGTTGATACGGAAGACGCAGTGCCCACCCTCGTCAAGAACGAACTCATGCGGCGGCGCCGGAGGATTCAACAACGTCATGCCGCCACCTCCGCGTCAAGCACTCGCTCGAAACTTTGTTCGGACAACCGCTGGTGGATAAGCGCCAATCCCTTGCGCGTCAGCTTCGGGGTCGGCGGATAGGCGAATGGCGTGCCATCCTTGTGGATTCCGTGGGAACGGGAGGACACCATGACCATATGGCCTTGCCTCACGCGACTTGACGCCGCGCACCACGACTGGTTAGGCTGCCGGTAAATCCAACCGTTATCCACAAGCCATTGGCGCAGCTCATGCTCACCGATCTGAATGTTGGAATTGTTGCTTAGGAGTTTCGCTGCGTCACGGACAAGCAGAGCATCGGGAATGTTCGTGAAGTCATCCAACGCCTTGGCTTTCGGTTCCAGTTCCTTGACCTTCTCCTGCTCCTCCTTCAGCTTGGTGGCGAGCTGGATCAGGAAGTCCGGGCTGGTGAGCGCTTTGTCCAACGTCTGCTGGGTCATGTATGCGCCATGCTTGCGAATGGACGGCAGCACCTCATGCGTCACCCAACGCTGGAACTCCTTCGCTTCCGGCTTCCGCGAGCGCATGACCAGACGATACAGGCCTGGCTCAGAGATGATGAGAGGCGCACGACCTGGCTGATTCCAAACCTCCGAATTGCGGAGGTTTGTGATTTCGTCATCATCAAGAGCTTCACGGAGATGATTTGTGTCAATGCCGAGGATGTCGCAAACGTCCTTGGCGACGAACCATGGTTCGCCATTCTCGTCGGTCAGAGTGCGCAGCGCCGCGCCCTTGAAGTCGAATCGTTGAATACTGTTGTTCATATCGTTCCTTATTGAAAGGGGGTGAATTGATGAAAAACGAATACCGTCTGGTCACTTTCTGCGTGGAGAGTCAGCAACTGTTCTCCGGTGAGGTGGGGATGGCCCGGAGCGCTACCCTTGATTTCCTTGAGTCAGTGCCGGAACTAGCCAAGCAGATGGATGGTTGGGAGCCGGTGGGCTTTCAGCTTCTGCCGCAGGGCGAAACGACCTATATCGCGGTGATGCTGAAACAGTCGCTCACTGTTCCCGATTCCCTGTAGCCAGTTGCCTTGCGTGTACGGCCTGCTCGTGAAGCAAGTCCGCCAGCCTGTCAAGCTCATTGGCGGTGAGTTTCGCGCTCGGGTCGTGCACGTTCAGTCGTGACAGTCCGTCGATGTACATGGTCAGGCTGAGGAATGTTTTCCTGACCGTCCTGCTGACGTTGCAGGTTCCCTCGATGATGTCGGCTTGAAGCGCGGAGGTGGGGTTGCCGTGCTGTGTTTCGAGGATGATATTGTCTTCCGTTCCTTGTCCGTCACCAGGTAATGGTGCGCCTTTGAAGTCGAATCGTTGTATTTCATTGCTCATTTGGGGTCTCCTAGTATTCGACTGCTTCGATGCGGGTGATGAAGAAGTGGATGCCGGTGGCGCATTCGTTCCACCGGTTGGTGTCGAAGTCTTCGACGTGTACGGTTTCGCCTTTTTTGTACGTGAAGTCTGTGTCGTGTGTGCTGTACGCCGTGGTATCCGGTGGAAGGCTGTTGCCTTGCTTGTCTTGCAGGTCAAGCACTCGTGCTTTGCTGGCGCGGCATTTGCGCCCCGTGGCGTTGGAGCGTTGCGCGTCGGACGGAATGAGGAGTTTTACGATAACTGGTTTTGGTAGCATTGTGCCGTCTACGTATGCTTTTTTCCAGCCGATGATGTCGCATTCGTCCGGGAGGATGCTGACTTTGGCAATGCTGAGTTTTACATGGTTGGCACCGCTCAGGTCTGCACCGTTTAGGTCGGCACCACTCAAGTTGGCATCGCGCAGGTTGGCATCGCGCAGGTCTGCACCGTGCAGGTTGACACCATACAGGTTGGCATCGCACAGGTTGGCACTGTTTAGGTCTGCATGACTCAGGTTGGCATCGCGCAGGCTGGCGTAGCACAGGTTGGCACCACGCAGGTTGCCGCACCACAGGTTGGCATCGCGCAGGTCTGCACCGTTTAGGTCTGCGTAGCACAGGTTGGCATCGCGCAGGTTGGCACCGTTTAGGTCTGCGTAGCACAGGTTGGCATCGCGCAGGTTGGCACCGCGCAGGTCTGCACCGTGCAGGTCGGCACGGTATAGGCAGTCGCGCCCGTATTGTTTGAGGATGGCTTCGATGTTGTCGCCTTCGAGAGTGCCGTTTGGTGTGGTGATTTTCATTGTGGTTTCCTTTTGCTTGTTTGGGGTGTGAACCTTTTTTCCTTGGGTCGGGAAAAAGGGTTTGGCGAGAAACGTGATTACGCTGTCTTTCCCATTTCCCCGACAGCCTTGATTTGGCTGACTTCGCCGGGTTGGAAACCGAAGGCTTTGTATAGGCCGACCATCATGAGTGGCGTGCATTCGTTGGTCTTCTTCGCTCGGGCGAGGACGCTTTCGCTGACTCCGATTGCTCCGGCGAAGGCTTCGTCTGTTTTAAGCCCGCTCATGCGCTTGGCTCGGTCTAGGAAACCGTCTCGGAAAAGCATCTTGTAGTCCGCCATCAGCGACTCCTTTCGCAACCTGCAATATTTCTTTTGCTTTCTGCAATTCATATAATCGCATATTGCAAAAAAAGTCAAGCGAGAAGCGACACTCGGCGTGTTGCGAGTTTAGAAGAAGTATTGCATAATGCAAAACATGAGTATTGCAACATGGTATAAAAAGACAGTCGGGTCAGATACGGTTAACACCGTGGCTGACAACACCGGAATAGTCCCTTCATCCCTCTATCGACAGCTCCCAGAGAAACTCTCTCCGGAAAATGTCGTGAAAATTGCCCGCGCATACGGCGTTTCGGCTATAAACGGTCTAGTCGCGCTTGGGCTGCTGGATGACAGCGATATATCACAACTACAAGTATCGGATGCACTAATAAACGCTTCGGATGACGAGCTTTTGCAGGAACTCGCACGCCGTCTCAAGGAAAACGCGGACGCCGACTGGGCGAACAGTCCGATCATCTACCGTGACGAATTCGACATGGCCGCGAACGACGATCCGAACGCGAGACTTGAAGCCGAAACACCGGAAGACTGACGACAGCAACGAATATGGCGGCGGTATTCAATCATGATGATGCCGCCGCCTAATAATACGAAGGGAACAATGTCTCGAATCACCATCGACGTTTTGGAACAGCAGGCCGAAGCCATGGGCTTGAAGGTCTTGGAATCCGATATTCCCGGCACTACCTGCGGATTGTATTGCGACCAGCTGCGGACGATTTGGCTTGCCGACTGGTTGAACGACCGGCAGAGGCTCTGCACCCTATGCCACGAGCTTGTGCACGCGAAGTACCGTGATCTCGGCTGCGGCACGCGGTTCGGCGTGAAATGCGAGCGTAGGGCGCGGCGCGAGACGGCGTTGATGCTGATAAGCCCGTCCGAGTTCGCCATGGCCGAACGGACGTGGGACGGCGACACCTGGCATATGGCGGCGGAGCTGGACGTGACCATGCAGGTTCTCACGGATTACAGACAGATTCTCAAGGATGGCTTGTTTGCAAAACGCCCATGATTCATCAGCCGGTCGATTGGGGGGATAATCCTTGTTGAGACATATTGCAGGAGAGCAAGGAGGACATCATGGAAATTATATGCGTTATCGCCGGTATCGCCATCGGTATGGCCGCGTTCGTTCTGCTGATCCAGACGGCGGTGCGGAACGGCATTCGCATGTCCGGGTTGATTGACTGGCGTACCCAGTATGAGTTGGAACGCATCGACGATGTGGACGGCGGCAAGCCGACGTTGCATGAATTGTATGAGATTACGGCCAAGACCGATTCCGCACCAGATGCCATCGAGCGGAATGTGAGGGCGAAGGCTCTGGACTATATCGAGTCGCGTAATTCCATTCATGTGCGAAATTGCTGGATTGTGATTGGAGTCGCTGTCGGCGTATGCTTCCTGACTATGATTATCACTCTCGCCAGCAATCCTATGTGAGTCTGTTTTTCTCATGCCCGTCTGTTTTGTTGCAGGCGGGTTTTTCATACCCTCTTTCTGACCGTTTGTGCTTTTTAATTGGCAAAATCATGGCAAACGCACAATGTAAGAAGAATGTATAACCATGTACATACTTATATACATGTAACTGGAGCTACACCGACAAACTATCAGTATCTACTACCCGACAGTAGTTGTAATTATATCCATGTGTAGAGTTAGAGTTATAGGCGAAAGTAGCAAAAAGCCCTTGCCGCTCTCGAACAGCGACAAGGGCAATCGGAAAACCAGTTTGCATAGATTCTCCGTGCATCAGCATAGCGCTAGGCATGGAGGGAAAGACACGTGGAAAATATGGGCTACAAGAACATGCAAGCCGTATACGACGTCAACCGTGCCGGACGCATGACGATACGACGCGGCGACAACATGACCCTCAACAAGAACGCCGAACTCGTCCTCATGTTCATGGCTTCGCAAACATACGATTGGGATAGCGAGAACAATTGTCCTCCAAAGAAACTCATGGATAAGAAAGTGCCATGCCGCTATTACACGCTTGGATGGCGTGCTATTTCGGATGCGCTTGGAATGGTGATGCTCACTCCCGAACAGGCGATGGGCGGTAATGCGGAAGCGAAGATGAAGACCCGTGAGAACAGCATACAGAAAAGCATCAGCGATGCCTGGGTGTTCCTGCGTGATCGCGGCATCATGAAGACCATCGAACCCGCTTCGCTTGGTAAGAACGCTGGGTTTCTACTCCTACTGGGCGACGATGCGGAGAATGCCGCAGTGGAACGATGGGCCAGGAAGTGCCTTGGCATCTGATTCGGCCATGATGACGGTTGTGCCATTCGACCTTTTTTGACCGTTTTATGACCGCGTTTTCGACCACAATGGTCGAATGTCCTCGTGTTCGGTCAACATGATGACGCAATCCAAATAAAGAAGATTATTAGGGTTGTACCTGCTTGATTGGGTTTTCCTGAGATTGCTGATTGCGGTTATGTCTATGAAGGCCACCACATGGTTCCCTATGCCGTGTGGCGGCCTTCGTGGTTCCGGACGGCTCATGCATCGTGTTCTCTCCCTATTTTGGAGAGAACGGCATTGGCGTGTCGGATTTGGATGGTTCCGCATGATACCGGCTGTTACGCCCTGTGAGACGTTTGGATGGCGTTCTCTCAGGGTTTCATGAACCTTCCCACCTGACGTGCGAATTTGCTGTTACGGCGTGTCGCGACCCTTTTTCGTGTGTTTTTTGAGCTGGTTTTTCGAGTTTGTCTGAGAATCGGAGAGAATGACCATTTCGGACACTTCCGCAACCGTTCCCGCAACTGCGGCTGAACCCTACTCGCGTAAGGGTTTCCGCCTTGGCTCCTGCGACTGGGCTTGAACCAGTGACCGTCCGATTAACAGTCGGATGCTCTGCCAACTGAGCTACGCAGGAATGCGCTGTGCACAAGACATGAATCATACGCGGTAAAACGCAAAATGCAAATCCCGCGCGTGTCTCCCCTGCTGCGGCGGGACTACCGTCACATGCTGATCTTCGTCAACGGCATGGCGGAATCGATTGCGAAATCCGGTTCGGACGGTTTCACGCCGCTCTCCACCAGGTTCACGCCCAGCATGGCCACCATAGCGCCATTATCGGTGCACAGTTTGATTTGCGGGATACGCACTTCGACGCCATGCTTGGCTCCGACCTCCAACAGTTTGGCGCGCAGTTGGGAGTTCGCGGAGAAGCCGCCGCCAACGATCAGGGTCTTCGAACCGTACTGCTCGCAACCGCGCATCGCCTTCTTGGCGAGCACCGTCGCGACGGAATCGGCCAGCGACGCGCACACGTCGTCGATGGGAATCTCATTGCCTTCCGCCTGCTGCTGTTCGATCCAACGCGCCACGGCCGTCTTCACGCCGGAGAAACTGAAATCGTACGGATGCTGCTGCCCCGCCTTGCCTTGTGTAAGGCCCTGAGGCACTTTGATGGCATGTGGGTTGCCCAGCTGCGCGTGACGGTCGATGTGCGGGCCGCCCGGGTATGGGAAGCCAAGCAGACGCGCCACCTTGTCGAAGCATTCGCCGGCAGCGTCGTCGAGCGTGGTGCCGACCACGTCGATATGCCGCGCCACGTCTTCGACATGCAGCAGCGAAGTGTGCCCGCCCGACACAATCAACGCAAGCGTGTCCTTGGGGAACGGTCCGAACTGCAGCTGCGTCACCGCGATATGTCCGATGACGTGGTTGATGCCGTAGATCGGCTTGTTCGCGGCCCATGCCAACGATTTCGCGCCGGACACGCCGACCGCGAGACAGCCGGCGAGGCCGGGTCCCGCGGATACGGCGATCGCGTCGACGTCGGACAGCGTCATGTTCGCGTCGGCCAGAGCTTTGGAGACGCATGGCACGAACGCTTCGGCGTGCGCGCGAGAGGCGATTTCGGGAATCACGCCGCCGTAGCGGGCGTGCTCGTCCATGGAGGACGCGACCACGTTGGAAATGAGGGTGCGTCCCTGCACCACGGCCGCCGCCGTTTCGTCACAGGTCGATTCGATGCCGAGTACGATTGGTTCGCTCATTGCTGCTCCGTTGTGTGTGTTGCTGAAGTGTGCTCTGTATCCGCTGTTGCGCTGAAGCCGACGACGCGCGGCTCCAAGTCGAGGCTCATGGTGTACGCGTCGATGCCTTCTGGCTGGTAGTAGCGTTTGCGCAATCCCATCCGCGTGAAGCCGAACCTTTCGTACAACGCCAATGCCGGCACGTTGTCGACTCGGACTTCCAGAAGCATGCGTTTGGCGCCCTGCCGACGCGCCGAGACGATCAGTGTTTCGAGAAGCGCCGCCGCTATCCCCTGCCGTTGGTATGGTCTGCCGACGCCGATCGTCATGATCTCCGCGTCGTCGCCGTCGTACCAGTAGCCTGCGTAGCCTCGGACGACGGGATCCGCCGTCTGTACGGCATCGCCTTCAATGTCGAGCAGATACGTGCGTGCCGGAGCGTGGAATTCCTGCCGTACGGACTGTTCGCTCCACGCGCCGCGGCCGAACAGGTCCTTTTCCAATGCGGCGATCTGTCCGACGGCGGTGTCTTCCGGAATCTGGGAATGGTCGACAATCATGGGCGTGCCGTCACTCCGTTCGTTCGGCGCCGGCATGGTTGAGCACATGCTTGAGCGGGTTGGGCACTGACACGTCCGGACGACGCAGATATAACGGTTCGACGGGGGTCGGTTCTGCCAACGCCTGTTCGCTGGTGGTGAAGGCCGCGAATCGCGCCAATCCTTCCGCGCCTTCGTCGAGCAGAGCATGGTCGTCGACTTCGCCGAGGGAGGCAATCGCATTCCACGACTGCGCGTATTTGACCGCACCATGGCCGATGACGTCGACGACGTACGGCTTGCCCGTGTCGGCGAGCTTCGTAAGAACGTCATTGACGCGCATCGTGATGGAATCCGGATAGTCGATGTCCATGTCGATCAACGTTATGGGCGATTGTCCGACGCCGTCCGCAACGGTGCCGCCGTCATACAGCGCGAAATACAGTTGCCGGCGACGCGCGTCGTTGACGGCAAGCGTCAGATGGCGGCGATCGTCCGTAGCTTGAGTATGTGCCAGGCATTGCGGCGCGAGCACGTCCTGTCCGACCAGTTGCGCGCCTGTGGCGAAGGCCAATGCCTTGGCCGCGACGATGCCGGCGCGCAGGCCGGTGAATGGCGCCGGTCCGACGCCGACGACGATGCGGGTGATGTCCGACGCCTGCAGTCCGGCCTGTTCGACGGCTTGCGCGATGTTCACCTGCAGTTTCTCGACATGGGTGCGCGAATCCGTTTCGACGATGGGTTCATGTCCGACCACGCCTACGGTCGAACCATATGAGGTGTCAATCACCAGTGTCTGCATATGCTTGAAAACTCCTTGTGCCAAACTGCCAACCACTGTACAACCGGCGCTGGAAGCCACGGAATGCGGTGCGGTCGGCCACGTCGGATGCGTCTTAGACAGGGTCAGCGTTTTCCCGCGGTGAAATCGAACGAATCCCAGGCAGCGCCCACCGGCACCAACGTCACCGTGCGTGCGCCCGCGCTGGTCAGCTCGCCGTCCGCGGTCACGACGGGCGCGTCAAGCGGACGGTCGATGTGGATTTCAAGCCGTTCCGGAGCCAATGCGGCGGCCATCTGCTCGCCCCATTCCATCAGGATGACGGTATGCTCGCCCGGATCCTCCAATTCCTCGTCCAAGCCGAGCGATTCCAATTCGTCCAATAGCCGTCCGACCGTGTCCTGTCCGGGCGCGTAGGAGTTGCCGCCGAGCCTGTAGGCGTCGACGTGCACCAGATGCGCCGGCGAACCGTCCGCGAACCGTCCCTCAAGCTCGCGTGCGATGGTGAAGGTCGGCGAGACGATGGGCTCTCCGATGCCAAGTCCCGCGCCGAACCCTTGCGCGAACGTGGTCTTGCCGGCGCCAAGCGGACCGGACAGCAACAGCACGTCGCCTCCACGGGCAAGCTTCGCCAAACGCTCCCCCAACGCCTGCATGTCCTCGCCGGTGGCGGCTGTGATGGTAATGGTGTTGCTCATGCGGCACGTCCTTTGCGGCTGATCAGTTCGATGGACCGTTCTAAAGCATAGACCGGGTCCGAGCCATTGGTTTTGCTTTGCTCGTCGGCCCATGCGAGCATCTGGATGCATGCGCTCATGCCGCTTGACGTCCATCCGGATAGTTGCCGGGTCGCGTTCTTCAACACCCAGGGGTTCGTTTTCGCCTCGGCCGTGGAAATGGTGCCCGCACGCACCGCCGACGCCTTCGCCATCGTCCGCAGCTTCATGGCCAGCGCGCCGATAAGCGCGATCGGAGCGGTGCCCTGTTCCACGGACGATCGCATGGCGATGATCGCGTCCGCCGTACGTCCCGACAACGCGAGGTCGGCGACACGGAAGCCATCCACCTGCGGATTGGAGGTGAGATATTGGTTGACGCGGTCGAGCGTCATGGGATTGTCGTCGAAATCGAAGCATAACTGGCCGACCATGGCCGCAAGCTCGCCGGTCCTATCCCCCAACACGGCCACGAGTTGCTGCGCGGCCATCGGCTCGACGCGGCGTTTGCGCCGTTCGAAGCATTGCATGACGAAGTTGAGTTTGGCCTCGGGCTTCTTCAGGTCGGCGACAGCGTCCTTGTACGCTCCGGCCTTGGTGAGCTGCTCCACCAGACGTTTGCCCTTCACACCGCCCTCATGCTGGCAGATGACGATGCACGCGTCCGCCGGCTCCTTGCACGCCTGTCTGCAGTAAGAGACCATGGCGTCGCCCAGTTTTTCGTCCGCGTTCTGCAGGTTGGTGACGATGACGATGGCGCGATCCGCAAGCAATGATGGGCTTACCGCCTCGTCGAAGGCGTAATGGTCGGCGTTTGCCGCGTCGAGTTCGATGGTTTCCGCGTCGGGATACCGGCGTTGCGCCTCGTGTTTGAGGTCGCGCACCGTCTGGTCGTTCAGGTACGAGTCGCCTCCGTACACGAGGTGGAAGGGCGTGGTGGCTGCGGATGGTTTCGGCATACCATTCAATCTCGCCGTATCGGTGGACAAAACCGGCATGGCCTATTCCTCCCATTGCAGTTCGCGCAATGCCTTCCGAGTACGTTCCATCCACATGCGCAGCCGTTCCACAGGGTTGGCTATCAGACGTTTTCCGGGCAGATCGGGTTCCTGGACCATCATTTGTCCAAACAGCCGGTGCGTCATGATCGCGGCGGCCGCGCAGGCGGCTTCCACCACGCAGACGAGGACCGCTCCCCCGACGCCTCCGGCCCACGGTATCGTGGCCTGGCTGCCGGAACCCAGTTCAAGGGCGGTCAGTTCCATGACCGCGGTGCCCCAGGAGGCCGCACGGGCCAGTTGCAGGCCGAGCCACGGAATCAGCCATGAGACGGCAAGACTGGCCAGGCCGGCCAATGTGGCGAAACCCACGAACGGCGCCACCATCAGATTCGCCGGTATGGAGAACACCGGCAGTTCCGGTTCGATGAGCACCTGGATCGGCAGGGTGAACACTTGCGCCGCTATGGTCATGGACAGAGCCTCGGCCACGAACCGTGGCAGGACCGGTTCCATCCATGCGTTGAGGGTGTCGGCGAACAGCACGATGCCGAGCACCGCGGCGCAGGACAGGGCGAATCCGAAGCTTTGCGACATGTGCGGGCATGCCATCAGCATAGCCAATGTGGTCCAGCTCAACGACGCCATCGCCTGGCCTCGTCTGCCGATGAACAGGCATGCCGCGCCGGACAATCCCATCAAAAGCGCGCGGGATACCGAATCCGACGGAAACACGCATGCCGACAGCATGATGTACGACATGGCGACCAGCAGTGCGGTGAATCGTCGCGGCAGAAGGAAGAACGAGCAGACGGAACGCACCAATGCGGCGGTCACGGCCAGATGGCCGCCGCTGACCGCCATGAGATGCACGATTCCGGACCTTTGGAACGCGTCCTCCACCTGTGCGGCGTATGTGGAATCGATGTCGGTGCCATCGCCTTCGGCCGGCACGTAGTCCTGTCCGAGAACACCCAATGTCAGTCCGGGGACGAGCACTTTCCCTTGGTCGGAAAGACGTGCGGTTTGGACGAAGAACGCCTCCTGCATCATGCCGATGGCGCGCATCGGCAGGTTTGGCGGCCTGACGTGTTCGACTGTCGTGACGTCGGTCAGCCACAACGGCATGGCACCGTATCGCGCTTCGGAGATGCGACCCGCGATCTTGTAGGTGCCGTCCTGTTTGAGTTTGCCGCATTCAGGCCGGTCCGCGTATATACGCGCTCGTGCCGAACTGGTTTGCCGTACGCCGTCGATGGTGACCGATGTGATGCGCGCGTCGGCACGGCAGTCGTTCGACCGTCTGTCGGAGATGACGGTCGGCGAGGTGGCGCGCGCTGTGACGACGACGGAAGCGTCGCCTTCCGCGGCCGCCCGAGAAGCCGGGTCGCGCCATTGCAGCAAATCATAGGTCAACGCGCTTGCCGCGCAAACCATCGCAGCGATCGCGCAGACCGTGACGCTCGCATGCCAGAGCGTTATCCGTCGTCGAACGGACGCCGGCAATCGTGGGAAGGGCAGTCCCGCCAGGACCGCCAGCGGTATCATGCAGGTGAGAACGGCCGGCAAAGCGCCGAGCATGCCGTCATGCGACATGCAATATGCGAAGCCGGCGTGCGCGGCCAGACTGGCCGCCCAACCGCATATTGCGGCCGGCAGCAGTCTCCAGTCTCGGCTCCCGCGCTCCCTGGTCAGCCAATCGCGTGTGCCCGTCATCTCACGCACACTTGGTCACGGAACTTCGCCAGAGTCTTCGAACCGATGCCCTTGACTTCCAGAAGCTGGTCGACGTTGTCGAACCGTCCTATCTGCGTTCGATAGTCGAGGATGCGCTGCGCGGTGACCGGTCCGACGCCTTTGAGGGTCTGCAATTCGCCTAGGTCTGCGGTGTTGAGGTCAAGCTGGTTCGATTGCTGCGCTCCGTCTTGCCCGTCATGGCTGTCCGGTGTGGACGCGTCCTGCGTCGGCCCGTTTTCTTGCGGTGCCGGCGTTTGTTCCGTTTGCGGGGCCTGTTGCGGCTGCTGTTGGGCCTGTGAGCGTATCTGCGACCGCGAATGCTGCAGTTCGCTGTAGTGGATCGTCTGTTGGACGAGCATGGTCAGGCTCGCGCACAGCGCGCACGACAAAGTGAGGATCGCCATGAGCGCGTGGAACGGGCGGAACGCCAATCGTGGCCTGTCGCGTTTCGTCCGCTCCCCCTCGTCGGGTTTGTCCGTCGGCCGGACGCCGGCGAGCTCCGCCAATGTCGGTTTCGCGTCATGCGTCTTCCGCTGCGGCATCGGTCGTGCGGGTTCGTGTGATGCGGACGGTTCGTCCGATTGCGCCTCCATGGCCGTAAGGCTGTTGGGTCGGGACGGTTTTTCGGGCATGCCCAATCCCCGCAGCCGCTTCGTGGCGGCCGGCATGCCAGTGCCGCCGTCCGCCGTGTGGATGGCACGGATGGGGTGAGTGCCGCGAAATGCAAATATGCCCATGCGTCCAACATTGGAGGATGCATGGGCATACTGTCCAGCCGAAACGGCTCCTGTGGTCGGAGAACGCGGGTTATCCACATTCCTGGCGTGTCGCCATGGTGCGGAAGAACCCGCGTCCTCTTATGCGGGCCGTCTCGTCAGAAGATCATTCCGCGGGAACGATGGAGACGATCTTCGGAGCCTTGACGATGACCTTGCGTGGCTCCTTGCCGCCCAGTCGGTCGGCGACGGCTTCGAGCGCCATCTTCTCCAGCTCCTTCGGATCGATGTCCGGGGAGACCTCGAGCTTGGCGCGCACCTTGCCCTTGATCTGCACGACCGCGGTGACGGAATCCTGTCCGACGTAACGTTCGTCGGCCTTCGGCCAGTCGGCGTGCGCCAGGGATTCGGTGTGGCCGAGCTTGCTCCACAGTTCCTCGCAGATGTGCGGGGCGATCGGAGAGAGCATCAGGATCAGCGGTTCGACGGCGGCGCGCGGCACGGCGTCGAGGCTGGTCAGATGGTTGTTGAGCACGATGAGCTTGGCGATGGCCGTGTTCGGACGCATGGCCTCCATCTCGACGGTCACGTCGGCGATCGTGTTGTTAAGCAGCTTCAGCGTCTTCGTGTCAAGCTCGCCGTCGGTGACGCGCACCTCGCCGGTGGTCTCGTCGATGACGTTACGCCACAGGCGCTGCAGGAAACGCATGGAGCCGACCACGTTGCGGGTGTTCCATGGACGGGATTCGGCCAGCGGGCCCATGCCCATCTCGTACAGGCGGAAGGTGTCCGCGCCGTAGTTCTCATACATGTCGTCAGGCGTGATGATGTTCTTCAGGCTCTTGCCCATCTTGCCGAACTCGCGGTTGGCATGCTGGCCGTTCCATGTGAACGTCGGCTCGCCGTTGGCGTCGGCGGGACCTTCCACCACTTCGGCGGCCGGCACGTACTGGCCGCGGTCGTCGGTGTAGGCGTATGCCTGGATCATGCCCTGGTTGAACAGCTTGTGGAACGGTTCCATGGAGTCGACGTAGCCGAGGTCGAACAGCACCTTGTGCCAGAAGCGGGAGTACAGCAGGTGCAGCACGGCGTGTTCGACGCCGCCGATGTACAGGTCCACGCCGCCGGACTTGCCGGCGGTCTTGTTGTGGTCCGGACCCATCCAGTAGTCGAACTCGTCCTTCTCCACCATGTGCTTGGTGTCGGTCGGGTCGAGGTAACGCATGTAGTACCAGCAGGAGCCGGCCCAGTTCGGCATGGTGTTGGTGTCGCGGTAGTAGGTCTTCTTGCCGTCGCCCAGGTCGAGCTCGACCTTGACCCAGTCCTCGTTGCGGCTCAGCGGAGCCTCCGGGTTGGATTCGGCGTCCTCCGGGTCGAAGGTCTTCGGACTGTAGTCCGGCACGTCCGGCAGGTTGATCGGCAGCTGCTCGTCGGGAAGCAGGTGCGGGGTGCCGTCCTCGCCGTAGACGATCGGGAACGGCTCGCCCCAGTAGCGCTGGCGGCTGAACAGCCAGTCGCGCAGACGGTAGCTGACGGTGCCCTTGCCGACGCCGGCGGATTCGAGCCAGGCGTTGACCTTGTCGATGGCCTCGTCCACGCGCAGGCCGTCGAGGCTCAGGGAATCGCCCTTGGCCTTGGTCGCGTCGATGGAGGAGTTGATGACGATGCCGTCATGGGAGACGAACGGCGCCTTGCCCTCATAGTTGGCGAGGTCGTCGCCGGATTCCGGCAGCGGCTTGACGGTGTAGATGACCGGCAGGCCGAACTTGACGGCGAAATCGTAATCGCGCTGATCGCCGCCCGGCACTGCCATGATCGCGCCGGTGCCGTAGTCCATGAGCACGTAGTCGGCGGTGAACAGCGGCAGCTTAGCGCCGGTGATCGGGTTGATGGCGTACAGGCCGGTGAACAGGCCGGTCTTCTCGCCCG